>SAMEA3387512__coassemble_9601_pt1 | contig 2484 bp, 3 predicted proteins | sample SAMEA3387512__metabat2_low_PE_029 | metagenome-assembled genome bin SAMEA3387512 (sample SAMEA3387512) | Felis catus | biome: Faeces | place: United Kingdom | collected 2012 | reverse complement strand
GGTACAGCCAGCCGATGTCCATGACCTCGCGGGAGATGGTGGCAGAAAACATACACATCTGCTTGAGTCCTTTTAAGCTGTCCAAAATCTTGCGGACATCCTTGTAAAAGCCCATGTCCAGCATCTTGTCCGCCTCGTCGAGGACCGCCATGTTCACCTTGCTTAAAACGACCGAGCGGTGCTGCATCAAATCCAGCAGACGTCCGGGTGTGGCAACCAGAATCTGCGCGCCTTTTTTTAGCTGCTGCTTCTGTTTTTCCATCGACTGCCCGCCGTAGACCACCACAGTGCGCAGCTGCGGCAAAAACTGGGTCAGCTGGCGCAGGTCGTCACAAATCTGGGTGGCAAGCTCGCGGGTAGGCGCCAGGATGATTGCCTGCACGTCGGAAGAATCGGTGTCCACCCGCTGAATCAAAGGAATACCAAAGGCACAGGTCTTGCCGGTGCCGGTGGGTGCCTTTGCAATGACGTCCCGTCCCGTTAGCATCGGCGGGATGGCTTTGCTCTGCACTTCGGTCATCTGTTGAAAGCCCATCTGCTCGACCGCCTGTAAGATAGCGGCATCGACGGGCAAAGAGGAAAAGAGGTTTTGCTCCATAATAATTTTTTTACCCTCCAAAGCTTTCAGTCATAATCTTTTGCTCGTTTTGTAGTATAATGCTATTATACCATAAAAAGGAAGATTTTGCACGGGCTTGGGAAAATAGTCCGTTTCCATGCGAAAAAGGAAGGATAAATTCCGATGGATGAAGGAAAGGAAAAGGAAAGACGGATGGAAGAAGTGCAGGAGCAGATGACGGCAAAGCGGATTTTGTACCGCAAGAAGGACAGCAGCTGGTTTGGAAGCGATTACAATGTCAACCTCTACCAGGGGTGCCCGCATGGGTGTATCTATTGCGACAGCCGCAGCGAGTGCTATGGGGTGGAGCATTTTTCACAGGTGCGGGCAAAGCGGGATGCGCTGGATTTGCTGCAAAAACAGCTGGCATCCTGCCGAAAAGGAGGTATGGTGGCAACCGGTTCAATGTCCGACCCATACAATCCGCTGGAAGAAAAACAAAGACTAACCCGCGGGATGCTGACTTTGCTGCTTCGCTACTCCTTTGGAGTCAGCATTGCCACCAAAAGCAGCCTGGTGGAGCGGGACATCGACCTGCTGGAGCAAATCAAAGGGTATGCGCCGGCGCTGGTTAAGCTCACCATTACCACACCGCATGACCGTCTGGCAGAACAGCTGGAGCCGCACGCACCCTCCTCCTCCCGGCGACTGCAAACGCTGGAACGTCTGCGCGCACGGGGAATCTTTGCAGGCGTGCTGCTGATGCCGGTCCTTCCCTTTTTGGAGGACAATCCGAAGGACATTCGTCTGCTGGTCGAGCGGTGTGCGCAGGCAGGAGCAAAATTTATCTACCCTTATTTTGGAGTGACCCTGCGGGACCGGCAGCGGGAATATTTTTTGGAGTGCCTGGAAAAAAGCAGACCAGATGTTCGGAAAAAATATCTGGTGTTGGGTGAGCAGTATGACAACCGCTGCCCGAATGAAAAAGAGCTGTGGCAGGTGTTTTGTGAGGAATGCAAAAAGTACGGCATCCTGTGGCGGATGGAGCAGATCATCACAGCTTCTAAAGAGCCGTATCAAAACGAACAGCTTTGCCTTTTTCGGTAGCAAAACAGGGAGGACGCATCCGATGCGTCCTCCCTGTTTTTTTCAGAATAGATAGTTTAGCGCAGTCTGCCCTTGCTGTTGGTATTGGAATTCCCACGCTGAATGAAGTAGCCGATGGCAACCCCGATAAAGGCAATCATAATATAGGTGACCCAAAACGGCCACACGCTGCTGTCGTAGAACAGGAAAATGGTGGGCAAAAAAAGAAGAGCGACCAGAATCGGGTAATGCAGGTGCAGACCGTTTTCTCTTCCGCACAGGATGCCGCAGATCAGGCAAACCAGCGGGAAAAGGACAAAGAGGGTCAGCGACATCAGGGTGACCGAATCGAAGCCGAAGAACAGGATCGGCGCACCCAAAAAAGCGGTCAGGGTGACGATGGAGCAGTCCACCAGTTTCTTTGGATTTTTCATAAGCAAAGGGTTCTCCTTCCAGATTGATGCAGTTGTTGGTGTAACTTTCAGTATACCATATCTGCACCATCCTTTCAACTGCTGCATATTGCAGCAAGGAAGTTCATACCATTGGATAGACACAAATCTGCACGGACAGACGGCAGCACAGGCAAAACAGCCGGCTCTGACCGCTGCCGGAAAAGGAAAGAGAGGTCATTGGTATGGAATGTAATGCAATCAGGCAGGCAGTCTGCGCAAATGAGGTGGTGTATGATTCGGTCGTGGAAGTTCCGCTGGAAAACGATGTCATCCTGCCGGATTATTGTCCCGATATTGTCAAGGTTCTAAAATGCACAGTGAACGCCTGCGTTGTAGCACTACAATACATATTGGACAAAAGAATAAAAAGATATGAGGAATAGG
>SAMEA3387512__coassemble_3629_pt1 | contig 6151 bp, 6 predicted proteins | sample SAMEA3387512__metabat2_low_PE_029 | metagenome-assembled genome bin SAMEA3387512 (sample SAMEA3387512) | Felis catus | biome: Faeces | place: United Kingdom | collected 2012 | reverse complement strand
CCTTATATGAATCTGGATTTGGAGGATGAGGACAGCCTGTCCGAACGCTTCACCCGCCGCACCGCACCTGCCATGCTGGACATCGCGGTCGTTCGCCTGCCGCGCATCTCCAATTTCACCGACCTGAACAGTCTGGAATGTGTGGACGGGGTATCGGTGCGCTATGTCAAAAGTGCAGCCGAACTCAAACAGCCGGACATGGTGGTGCTGCCCGGCACCAAAAATACCATGGAGGACCTGCTGTGGATGCGCCAGTGCGGTCTGGAGGCTGCCATCCTCAAGCTGGCTGCGCAGGGAACGCCGGTCTTTGGCATCTGCGGCGGCTATCAGATGCTGGGAAAACAGCTCAATGACCCGCTGGGCGTCGAACACGGCGGCAGCATCCAGGGGATGGGTCTGCTCCCGATGGTCACCACCTTCAGCGCACAAAAGACCCGCACCCAGGTCAGCGGCATCACCGGGGATTTGAGCCAAACGGTCTTTCCCGAGCTGTCCCACACCCCATACACCGGCTATGAGATACACATGGGCGTAACCCAACTTTTGTGTGATTCAAACGGAATGAGTGATTCACACAAATCACACAACACAAATGACCCACACGCAGCCTGCACCGCCTTCGGTGTCCTGGAGCAGCGCAACGGCACTGCCTGCCAGCAGCCACACGGGTGCTGTGTGGGCAACGTCTTTGGCAGCTACCTGCACGGCATCTTCGACCATCCGCAGATGGTCAAGCAGCTGGTTGCAGCCTTGTGCCGCCGCAAGGGTCTGGATGCACAGAGCATCCACGCGGTCGACTTCCAAATCTACAAGGAGCAGCAGTACGACCTGCTTGCCAAGGGTGTGCGCGAAAGTTTGGATATGGAGCAGATCTACCGCATTTTGCAGGAGGGGATTTAGGTTGAAGCAGGGATTGGTACACCTCTACTGCGGCGACGGCAAGGGCAAGACCACCGCTGCCATCGGACTGTGTGTGCGCGCAGCAGGCAGAGGTCTGCGCGTTTTGCTGGTCCAGTTTTTAAAAGGAAACCCGACCGGGGAGCTTGCCATCCTCGATAAGACCGAACAGCTCGGCTTTACCTTTCGGATGAATGAGCAGCAAAAGCAGCACGCCGCCCAGATTCAGCAGCAGCTGTTTGAGCAGGCGCGCCGGCAGATGCAGCAGTACGACCTGCTCATCCTCGACGAGGTGATGGCTGCCATCAACACCGGGATGCTCTCGGTGCAGCAGGTGGCAGAGCTGATCGAGCACCGCCCGCCGCAGCTGGAGCTGGTGATGACCGGTCGCAATCCTCCGCAGCAGCTGGTCGAGCTGTCCGACTACGTTTCCCAGATTGAAAAGAAAAAGCACCCGTTCGACAACGGCATCCCGGCTCGGGACGGCATCGAACGCTAAGCCCACACCAAAGGAGAGGATTGTTATGGAAAAGATTCATCTGCAGCAGGTTTTGCCCGCTGACATCGAAAAAAGAAGTTTTGAGATTATCACCGAGGAGCTGCTCTCCCGCGGCAAAGCGGACGCCATCCTGCCGGAAAACGAGCTGGTGGTCAAACGGGTCATCCACACCACCGCAGATTTTGACTATGTGGATAACCTCTGCATCTCCGAGGGTGCGGTGCAAAAGGGAATGCAGGCGCTTAAAAACGGTGCCTGCATCGTCACCGATACTCAGATGGCGCGCTCGGGCATCAATAAAAAGAAGCTGGCGCAATTCGGCGGCGAGGTGTTCTGCTTTATCTCCGACGAGGACGTGGCTGCACAGGCAAAGCAGCAGGGTACCACCCGCGCCACCGCCAGCATGGAAAAAGCAGCCAAGCTCAACCGTCCGCTCATCTTTGCCATCGGCAATGCGCCCACCGCGCTGGTCAAACTCAATGAGCTGATGGAGCAGGGACTGCGACCGGAGCTGATTATCGGCGTGCCGGTCGGCTTTGTCAACGTGGTGGAGGCAAAGGAGCTGATTCTGCGCGCTCCGGTGCCGTACATCGTGGCACGCGGCAGAAAGGGCGGCAGCAACGTCGCCGCAGCCATCTGCAACGCCATGCTCTATCAGCTGTAAAACAGGAAGCAATGCGCCTGATTTTCCGCTCACAAAAAATGCAAACGAGAAAGGACTCCACCGTCGGATGGGGTCTTTTTCTTAGACATAAATATTTTATAAAAGTATAAAAATTCCCAGTAAGTAATTATTTCTTTAAAATCTATTGACATTTCTTTTAAAAGTTGTATACTGTAACAGAAAACTGAATCGACCCCATTTGTACAGTTTGTCAAATCTGCACGGGTGTGACAAGGAAGCTGGGTGAAAATCCCACACAGGAACGCTGCTGTAAGGACAGAGTGTCCCCTCTATGGAAAACTATTCCGGTCACTGGAAAATCACAATTTTCCGGGAAGGCTTGAGGGAGCATGAGGACGTCTAAGTCAGAATACAGGTACAAAACGGTTATCAAACGGTGCTTTTTCGGACTCAAGAAGCATCTGTTTCTTATGCGCTTTTTTGCAAAAAAGGCGTTTGACTGTGTCTACAAGCCGCAGGCTCCTTCCCGAGTCCTGCGGCTTTATTTTTATTTTGCAGGTCTTTTTCCAAGACTCTGCACACCAAAGGAGAAAAGGAAAATGAAAAAACTCTTATCCCTCTTGCTGTGCGCAGCTCTCTGCGTCAGCGCCATGACCGCCTGCGGCTCCAATCAAGCAGATACCCCTGCAACCGAGCCAACCCAGCAGACCGAGGAAAAACAGGAAACCGAGCAGAAACCGGCAGAGGAAAACCCGGCAGACAAAACACAGGCAGATGCACAGGACAGCCACTACCCGCTGACCATCAGCACCTACAACTATGCTTTGGAGCCAGTGGAATATACCTTTGAAAAAGCACCGGAAAGAGTGATTACTTTCTGGTCCAATTCTTTGGAAACCATGCTCGCACTGGGACTTGGTGACAGAATTGTTTGTGCTGTTGGCATGAATGAAGAAGATGTACTTCCAGAACTGAAGCCGGAACTTGAAAAGATGAAAAACACCGAGTACTATACAGATTTTAAAGACTCAAATGCAGCCATGAGCAAAGAAACAGCCATTATGATGGACCCTGATTTCATTCTGGCATGGAAATCCTCCTTCTCCGATAAAACCATCGGTGACGTTGGCTACTGGCACGAAAATGGAGTCGGAACTTATATGGCACTCAACTCCAACAATGTAAGCAAGCTTCGCACGGTAGAAAATGAATATCAAGATATTTTAACGATTGGTAAAATCTTTGATGTTGAGGATAAAGCACAGGCTCTGGTCGATGAAATGAAAGCTGAGGTCGAAAGAGTCACCTCCCAGACCAAAGATATGGAAAAGAAAAGCGTGCTGATTGTTGAATTTATGAAAGACAAAATCTGGACCTACGATGAAACCTATCTGGCAGGTGATATGGTAAAAGCAATGGGCGGAAATCTCATCAATACCGAACGAGAAATCGGTGAGGAAAACATCGTTGAATTGGACCCGGACGTTCTGATTGTAATCGGTAACGAAGAAAAGAAACAGCAGGTAATGGAAAATCCGGCATTTGCAAGTCTAAAAGCAGTACAAAACGGAAATGTAACTCCAATTAGTCTCAGTGAGGTTTATACCAGTGGTGTAAGAACCATCAATGGTTTGAATCATATCGGTCAGGCATTGTATCCAGAATTGTACTAAAAAGTTGTTAGGAGCCGTGTGGTATGGAGGCGAAAGTAAAAAGCCCAAAAAAAGCATTATTTCCCGTAGTGATGGTGCTCCTTTCCGTTATTCTTGTACTCTCACTGATGTTTGCGGTCACCATTGGTTCAACATCCATTCCGTTTTCTGATGTATATCATGTCATTTTTCATAAGATATTCGGTGTGGGAGACCCTTCATGGGGAAGCGGGAAAATACATGACGTTGTTTGGTTTATAAGATTACCCCGATTGATTTTGGCGGCTGCTATTGGAATGGGATTGTCCATCTGTGGTGTAGTGATGCAGGCAGTTGTAAAAAACCCTTTAGCAGAACCATACGTTCTTGGTATTTCCTCCGGCGCTTCGCTGGGAGCTACTTTGTCGATTATGCTGGGGGTTGGTACCATTTTCGGGAGCAACTATGTCGGAGTCATGGCGTGTCTAGGTGCATTCATCATATCCATTGGAGTCGTGACCTTATCTAATGTCGGAGGACGTTCCACCTCTGTTAAACTGTTGCTTGCAGGTATGGCTTTAAGTTCTCTGTGTGGCGCTTTTTCCAACTTCGTTATTTATTTTTCCAATGACAAAGAAGGTATGAAAACAGTATCTTACTGGATGATGGGAAGCCTGAGCGGTGCAAGCTGGGAAAATAATATGGTTGTCGTTCCCTTGACTATTTTGGGCGTCCTGTTCTTTTGGAGCCAGTACCGCACGCTGAACCTGATGCTACTGGGGGATGAATCCGCCATTACACTTGGAACCGACCTGCATCCACGAAGACAGTTGTATCTTTTGGTAGCTTCCTTGATGGTCGGATTCGCAGTCTACTGCGCCGGTGTTATCGGCTTTGTCGGTCTGGTCATCCCACATGTGGTGCGGATGCTCTTTGGCACCGACCACAAGAAGCTTGTGCCACTTTGTGCGCTTGTAGGTGCCATCTTCCTAATTTGGGCTGACGTTCTGTGTAGAGTCATCATAAAGGGAATGGAGTTGCCCATCGGTGTCCTAACCTCGATGATCGGCGCACCGGTCTTCATCTATCTGATGGTGAAGCGAAAATACGGCTTTGGAGGAAAAGAATCATGAGAATCACGACCGAACAGCTAAAAGCCGTACTGGGCAGCAACGAGATTTTAAAGGGTATCGACTTTCAGGCGCAGGACAACGAGTTTGTCGGCATCATCGGACCCAACGGCAGCGGAAAAAGCACCCTGCTGCGCTGCCTGTACCGGGTGTTGGAGCCGACCCAGGGCGCTGTTTATCTGGATGGGAAGGCGCTTTCCTCCTACCGCTATCAGGAATCTGCCAAACGTATCTCGGTGGTCGCCCAGCACAACTACTACAACTTTGACTTCACTGTGCGCGAGGTGGTGATGATGGGTCGCGCCCCACACAAAAAAGCACTGGACCGGGACAACGCCGACGACTACCGCATCGTACGCGAGTCGCTGCGAAAGGTTGGGATGCAGGACTTTGAGGACCGCTCCTTTTCCACCCTGTCCGGCGGCGAGCAGCAGCGCATCATCCTTGCCCGCGCACTAGCGCAGCAGACCCCTTGCCTGATTCTGGACGAGCCGACCAACCACCTGGACATCAAATATCAGTTTCAGCTGATGAACATTGTCAAGGGCTTGGGATGCACCGTCATCTCGGCAGTACACGACCTGAACATTGCCGCCCTCTACTGCGACCGTCTGTACGCCATCAAATCCGGCAGGGTGATTGCCAGCGGCTCCCCGCAGGAAATCTTGACCCGCGAGCTGATCCGGCAGCTGTATGAGGTGGACACCCAGCTGTTCACCGACGAAAACGGCAGACTGCACATCCTCTATCAACCGCAAAGTGTGGAGATATCGCTATAACAGAAAGGAAGATTCTGATGAAAAAGATTATCATGCTCAACTGCCTGCGGGCAAATCAGGTTTGCACCGGCGCTGCCTGCTTAAAAGCCTTTAACGAGCGCACCCGAACCTTTGCGCAGTACGGGGAAGAGGAGCTGTTTCTGCAAGCCTTCTTCCGCTGCAACGGCTGCGATGAGCAGGGAAACGGCATCTGGGACGAGGGCATGGACGAAAAGCTCGAGCGGATGGAGGGACTGCACGCTGACGCTGTCCACATGGGCGTGTGTACCAAACGCAAGGACGGCACCCGCTGTCCGGTCATCCAGCGCATCGCCGACCGTCTGCACCAGCAGGGCGCACAGCTGGTAGACGGAACACACTGATATTCCCCATATAACATATAGATAAATCTGTAAGAAAAAAGGCAGCCTGCCGCACGTTTTTTCATGCGGCAGGCTGCCTTTTTATCTTCTTTTTACCATAACAAAGCGGAAGTGATTTGTTATTTTACAAAGGCTGCATCATTTCAAGTATAATTCCATCAGGATCCTTGAAGTAAAATGCTTTGCTTTTGCCAAATCCTTGCGAACTAAAATCAAAATACTGTGGTT
>SAMEA3387512__coassemble_2951_pt1 | contig 7438 bp, 5 predicted proteins | sample SAMEA3387512__metabat2_low_PE_029 | metagenome-assembled genome bin SAMEA3387512 (sample SAMEA3387512) | Felis catus | biome: Faeces | place: United Kingdom | collected 2012 | reverse complement strand
GTCTGCCGGCTGCTCCTTCGCGCAAGATTTGTACCGCCAGCTGACACAGATTTTCCTGCTCTGTCCGGTCTCCCACCAGCTTGGAGCAGCGCTCCCACAGCACCCTCCATCCCAGCGGGACGCTGTACCACTCGGCGCCGTCCGGCTGCCCCGGGTAAAACAGCTGGGTGCTCAAATCCCCGCTGTGTGCGCCGATTGTGATTGGCTGCCTGGACTGCACCTGTAAGACGCTTGCTGCCGCCCTTGCCTGCCTGCCGCCACAAGCCGCACGCAGCTGCATCCCTGCCGGCAAACGCTGCTCCAATCTCTGCCGACAGCCCTCTTCATAGCGCAGCACCCCATATCCCCAGAGGGTCGTGCTGCTGCAAAACAGCTGCTGTGCCAGCTGCGCCAGCCCTTCTGCTGCCTGCACGGTTTTGTCCACATCCAGACTGCCCTGTTCATTCAAAAAATCCTCTTGCACCTGCCTTCTCAACAGGCAGTAGCTTCCTTCCTGCACGCTTTCCTGCACCGACAGCACCATCCGGTCGGTGTACAATCCGATGTTTGCCCTTCTCATCAATCCAAAAAGCCTCCTTCGCATCATGCTGCCGTTATTCTTTCCATTTCCCGGTCTTTTTAATCAGCAAACGTTTCTGCTCCGTTTTCATTTGCCAAGGATTGTGGTATGATATTCTTATTTGATGTTATCTTTTGCTCCATAGAAAGGAAGGCTCATACAATATGAAGGTCCTGCTTACCGCCCTCAATTCCAAATACATCCATACCAATCTGGCTGTCCGCTACCTGAAGGAATATGCCGCACAGTACGGCTACGGCTGTGAAATTGCCGAATACACCATCAACCAGCATCTTCCCGACATCCTTGAGGAGGTCTACCGCCGCTCGCCGGACGTCCTGTTGCTGTCCTGCTACATCTGGAACATCGGCATGATGATGGAGCTTGCTGAGGAGTACCGCCGCATCTACCCGCAGACCATCATCCTAGCCGGTGGTCCCGAGGTCAGCTACAACAGCGCACAGCTTTTGCAGGAGCAGCCTGCCTTGGACGGCGTATTGTGCGGAGAGGGGGAAACCGCCTTTTTGGAATACCTGCGCTTTCTCAATGGAGAGCTGCCCATCGAGCAGGTACACTCGCTGTGCTGGCGGGATAAAAACGGAACGATCCAAAGCAATCCTGCCGCCGAGCTGATGGACATGGCGCAACTGCCCTTTCCCTATCCCGACATCGACCAGCTTAGCGGGCGCATCCTCTACTTCGAGTCGATTCGCGGCTGTCCCTTCCGTTGCAGCTACTGCCTGTCCTCGGTTGCCGGCAGGGTGCGCTATCTTCCTTTGGAATTGACCTTCCAGCGCCTCCAACGCTTTCTGGATGCCAGAGTACAGCAGGTCAAATTTGTGGACCGCACCTTCAACTGCTCCAAAGAGCACGCAATGGCAATCTGGCGCTATCTTGCCGAGCACGACAACGGGGTCACCAACTTCCACTTTGAGCTGACCGCCCATCTGATTGACCAGGAGATGATCGACTTTCTTTCCACCGTGCGGCAGGGACTGTTCCAGTTTGAAATCGGCGTGCAGTCTACCAACCCCGATACCATCCGTGAGATTCGCCGCACTACCGACACCGAACGACTTCTTGCCATCTGCCGCCAGCTGGACAAGCCCAAAAACATCCACCTGCACCTCGACCTGATTGCCGGTCTGCCGTATGAGGATTTGGAGAGCTTTGGACGCAGCTTCGACACCGTCATGCAGATTCGCCCGCAGCAGATGCAGCTTGGATTTTTAAAGGTACTCAAAGGCTCGCTGATGGAACAGAAGGCACCGGAGTATGGGCTGGAGTACAGCCGCCGTCCGCCCTTTACCTTCATCCGCACCCGATGGCTCGATTATCCGCAGCTGCTCCAGCTCAAAGAGATGGAGTCGGTGGTGGAGGACTACTACAACAGCGGACTGTTCGGCAATCAAATCGAATGGATGCTCTCGCAGGAGGCTTCTCCCTTCTCCTTCTTCCTGGATTTTGGCGCCTGGAAGGTAGAGCATCAGCTGCATCTGATTCCACAGGGAATTGCCGAGCGCTGTACCACCCTTTGGGATTACTATTTTTCCCGCTACCCTGAGCGCGCCGAACAGGAGGGACTGCTGCACGACCTGTGCCTGTTCGACCTGTGCCTGCACACCAAGCCGCAAAAGCTGCCCGAACGGGTCACCACCCAGGCAAACCTACCCTACCGCGAAGCAATTCGCGCGCTGTTTCGTAACGAAGCACAGCTGCGCTGCCTGTTCGGAGAAGAAAACTTCTTTCAGCACAGCCGTCAGGCGCACCTTCAGGTATTCTCCTTTGACCCGCAAACCCGTCAGCCGCGGCTGTGTGCCATGCTGTTTGATTATCACCGCCGCGACCTGCTGGGCAGGGCAAAGGTCACCGATGTCAGCGAGCTGATTTTATAATAAGAAAAAGTTATTTTAAATTGTATCGTTGCTTCGGCAGTTTTCCTCTTGTTTTCTTTTTGAAATATGGTATTATTGTACTGATTTCCTTTTTTGTAGTATACAGTTTCTATGAGAACATTTTGCATCTTAAACGAATTTTTCGTCAAAATTATAGTATATTCTCCAACTTTTCCGGCAAGTCTGGTAAAAACGTTCATTTTTGTTCTGCTTTTCAGAAAAAGTGTCAGTTTGTGCTGGAATTTTTGCACAGTTTGTGATATGATTACAGTATAGATGTGAATTTTACCAAATCAAGATAATCCGTTTAAGCAAATTTACCGTGAATCAATCTTTATCATACAGGAGGAAGTGCTGTGAATAATACCGGTTTCTCAAAAGGTGACATTCTGGTCCCCAATGTTGAAAATATGACTGCGTGGAGTGTCATTGCTTGTGACCAGTACACCTCCCAGCCGCAGTATTGGCGCGAGGTGGAAAAGTTTGTGGGAACCAAACCTTCCACCTTAAACATGATGGTGCCGGAAATCGACTTCACCAGCACCGACCTGGAGCAGCACATTGCCTCCGTTAACCGCGCCATGCGCACCTACCTGCGCCGACATCTGTTCAGCGAGGTACACGATTACATCTACACCCGCCGTATCCTTTCCAACGGCAAGGTCCGCTGCGGACTGATCGGCGTCATCGATCTGGAGCAGTATGAATTCAATCCCGGCTCCCGCACCACTGTCCGTGCGACCGAAGGGGTCATCCAAAACCTTATCGAGCCAAGACTGAACATCCGCGATGTCGCTCCGCTCGAGGTGTCCCACACCATGCTGCTGATTGACGACCGTGAAAATGCCGTCTTTGCTCCGCTCGAGCAGCAGACCCAGCAGATGCAGCAGCTGTACTCCTTCGATTTGATGAAGGACAGCGGCAGCATCAGCGGCTATCTGGTTACCCCGCAGCAGTCCGAGCACATCGACCGCACACTTTCTTCCCTTGCCAACATCGACTGGATGGAAGAAAAATACGGCATCACCGACAAGGGCATCCTGGTCTATGCAGTAGGCGACGGCAACAACTCGCTGGCAACTGCCAAGCTGCACTATGACAACCTCAAGCGCACCCTCTCCCCGCAGAAACTGCAAAATCATCCTGCACGCTACACCTTAGCAGAGATTGTCAACCTCAACGACCCATCCTTCGATTTTGAGCCGATCAACCGAATGGTGTTCGGCGTAGATACCGCAAACTTCCTGCATCAGCTCAGCCGGATGCACCGCATCTCCTTCACGCCGCAGGAAGGTCAGCAGTATTTTGACTGCGTCATCGGCAACGAAACCACCCGCATCTGGATTGCCGACCCATCCTCCAACGTGGTCACCGGCACCGTACAGAATTTTATCGACCACTATATCCGCGAATTTTCCGGCAAGGTGGACTATGTCCATGGGGAAACCATCGTGCGCAAGCTGGCAGCCCAGGTGGACAACATCGGCATCCTCTTCCCGCCAATTCCAAAGCAGTCGCTGTTTGAAACCATCCTGATTGACGGCGCCCTGCCGCGCAAGACCTTCTCGATGGGTACCGCAGCAGACAAACGTTTCTATCTGGAATGCCGCAAAATCAAACCGTAAAATCATCCTAATCCCCGAGTCTGCGACTCGGGGATTTTTTTATCCTCCAAAAATTCCGATTGATTTTTTCTATTTTCCCTCGCTTGTACTGCTTCACCATCCATGATAAAATAATATCAGGAACCATCAACAGGAGATGGTCCCTGCCGTATCGAATCAATCAAGGGGGATTTTGTATGGAATATGAAGGTCAAATCTGCCGTCCGCCGATGGAGTGCTCCTCTTATATGCTTCCCGTAGCGGTAGGCTGCTCTTACAATCGCTGTACCTTCTGCACGCTGTTCAAGCACCTTCGTTACAGACCCCTGCCCATAGAACAGGTGGAGCAGGAGCTCAAGCGGGTCAGCGCAGCAGGAGGCAATCCGGTGCAGATCTTTTTGGGCGACGGCAACGCCTTTGGCATGGAAACCGACCATCTGCTGCACATCCTGGAGCTGATACACCGCTACTTTCCCGGCTGCCGGATGGTCAATATGGATGCCACCGTCACCAACATCAGCCAAAAGTCGGACGAGGAACTGCGGCTGTTGTACGACCAGGGGGTGCGTAGGCTCTATCTTGGCATCGAAAGCGGGCTGGACGATGTGCTTTCCTTTACCAAGAAGGACCACAACCTCCAACAGGCGTACTGTCAAATCGAACGGATGAAAAACGCCGGCATGATTTTCAACGCCCACATCATGACCGGCATTGCCGGAGCGGGCAGAGGAACGGAAAATGCACAGCAGACCGCCCTGTTTTTTAACCGCACCCAACCGGAACGCATCATCAACTTTTCTCTTTTCCTCAACCGGCGCGCGCCGCTCTTCCGTGATTACCAGGCAGGACGCTTTACTCCTGCCAGCGAACTGGAAAATCTGATGGAGGACCGTCTGCTGGTTTCCCTGCTTCAGGTCCCCGGTCTGCACTACGATGGAATGCACGATATGCTCAAGGTCCGTGTGCGCGGAACCCTGCCGCAGGACCGCGAAAAAATGCTGAAAAAATTTGATGAAGCTATCTCCCACTGGCAAACACAACCGCCGGTCTACGCTGTTTTAGGAGAGGAACACACCTTTTCCAGCAACGAGATTTACACCGACCAAAGCGCATAACAAAACACACAAAAAGGACATCTCCTATTCGGAGATGTCCTTTTTTTACTGAAAATTTTTACAGATTACAGGATGTCGTATGCGCCGTCGCACTGTGCTACAACTGCGCTGTTGTAGAACGCTTCCATGCCTGCGATCATATAATCGAGGTCAAGCACGCCGGCTGTTTCATAGCTGGAATGCATTGCCAGCTGCGCCATACCGATGTCCACAGTGTTGAGGGAAACGTGGGTGTTTGCAATGTTGCCCAGAGTAGAACCGCCTGCAACGTCCGAACGGTTGACAAAGTGCTGGTACGGTACGTTCTTTTCTTCGCACATCTTCTGGAAGATTGCCGAAGAAACTGCGTCGGTGGTGTACTTCTGGTTTGCGTTGTGTTTAATTACGATACCCTCGTTGAGATAAACCGGGTTGGTCGGGTCGGAGATTGCCGGATGGTTTGGATGCAGTGCGTGTGCGTTGTCTGCCGACAGCATGAAGCTGGAAGCAACTGCGGTGTGATACTGCTCCTCGGTGCGTCCCAGGTTTTCATTGATGCGGTGCAGAATGTCATACATAAAGGTGGAGTTTGCGCCCTGCTTGGTGCTGCTGCCAACCTCTTCGTTGTCAAAGATGGCGCAGACCGATATGCTCTGGCTGTTTTCTCCCTTCAGGAATGCCTTCAGAGAGGAGAATGCACATTCCAGGTCGTCCAGTTTTGCACAGGACATATACTCGTTGTGCGCACCCCATACAGTAGGAGCGGTGCGGTTGTACAGGAACAGGTCGGTGGAGATGATGTTCTCCTCTGCGGTTCCGCAAGCCTCTGCAACCAGCTTATTGAAGGTGTCCTTGGAAGCAGCATCGCCGTACAGCGGCAGGAGGTTGACCTGTGGGTTGTATTTCATACCGTCGTTGACGGTGCGGTCCATGTGGACAGCCAGATTTGGGATGACCAGCAGGTCGCGGTCGATGTTGAGCAGTTTAGTTGCAACACCGGTTTCGGTCTTGACCAGCGCACGACCGGCAATCGACAGCGGACGGTCAAACCAGGTGGAATAAATCATGCCGCCGTAGCGCTCGGTGTTCAGCTGAACATATTTGCCCTTGACCATCTGCTCCGGGTGATCTTTGATCTTGAAGGTCGGGGAATCGCTGTGGCTGGCAACGATGTGGAAGGATTTGAAATCTTTGGTTGGAACCTTGAATGCGATGACAGAGGAAAGATTGCGGGTCACAAAGTATTTTCCGCCCTCTTTAATCTGCCAGTTTTTGTTTTCGCACAGCTCCTCAAAGCCCTGCTCGGTCAGCTGTTTTTTTACATTTTCGATGACATGAAAACAGCTTGGGGACTGCTGAATAAAGTCGAATAATTCCTGTACGTGCTCTAAAGCCATAAGAATCTTCCTTTCCGGTATTTTATCATAATCTGAACAAAACAATGGTAGTAAAGACCTTCCCCTCAGTAAAAATTGCCGAAGTTCCAGACAACTTCATTATAAAAGGTTTCCCCTTTTCTGTCAACAGCGACTTGAAAGTAAACGGCAGAATTTCCCGGCTGTCAAACAAACAGAGAAACGCCGCCTTCCGGTTTTGGCTTTGCAGCGCAGCCGGAAGACGGCATCTCTCACAGGATGGATTTTCTATCAAATGGTAAACGGGAAATCAATTTTATCTTTTTTTGGAAATGATGCTCGCTGCCAGTGCGGACACAACTGCTGCCGCTGCTGCCAGTGCCAGATGGTCCTCGGCTCCGGTGTCCGGGTTTCCCTTCTCCGCACCGCCTGCCTGGTAGTCCTGATTTTCGGAATAAGAGCCATTCTGACCGTCATTTTGACTGCCACTCTGGCTGCTCTGGTTATTCTGGTTGGTGTTCTCCGAAGGAGCCTGCTGGGTGCCGGCAAAGCTTTCATCCACCAGGGTGCCGTCTGCAATCGCCTTGTCGGTGATAACAAATCTGCCCAGGTTTTTGGTCTGGAAGGAAAGGGTCTATGCGTCCAGATCGACCGTTGCATCCAGCTGGTGCAGTCTTCCCTGCAAATAACGGTAGACATAGAACTGACCACCAAAATCCTCCATCTCCTCCGACAGGTCGATGGTCATGGTGCCGGTAAAATCAAATGCCGGTCCGCCCGGGAAGGAGATGTATTTGAAATTCTGGTCCTCAAACTTGGAGGACACCTCCTTGATGGCGCGCTCGTTGTGCAGCAGATTGAGCGATTCCTGACCGGAAACCCGCACCTGATAGCTCCACAGACCATTGGTAAAGGTCACCTTGCCGCCGTC
>SAMEA3387512__coassemble_2639_pt1 | contig 8301 bp, 9 predicted proteins | sample SAMEA3387512__metabat2_low_PE_029 | metagenome-assembled genome bin SAMEA3387512 (sample SAMEA3387512) | Felis catus | biome: Faeces | place: United Kingdom | collected 2012 | reverse complement strand
GGTATTTTCTTTCTTTTTATTATATCGCTTTTTCCTTCTTTTCGCAACCTGCAAAAGGAGACGGTCTGCATTTTTTTACAAAATCCTTTACAGACTGTTTTAAAATACAAAATTCTGTGGTAAAATAAATAGGTTATCATATTTATACCTTTGAGTTTCTTAATTTTACAGGTAGGAGTTCTTGCTATGAATAAAAAAATCTCTCTTGGCGCAGCTCTTGCGCTCATGCTCATCGTCACAGCCGTCACCTTTTCCATTACGATGATTTTTTCCCGCCAAACCTTTTCCACCACTGTTACCAACATTTCCGAGCGGGAAGCAATGTATGATAAGCTGGCGGAGATAGACAGCTATGTCCGCAAAAATTACTATGGCACCATCGACGAAAATAATCTGAATGACTATCTTTCCGTCGGATATATCGCCGGACTCTCTGACCGCTATGCCGCCTACTATTCCGCCTCTGACTACGCCAAACGCCAGCAGGAGGATGCAGGCAAGCTGGTTGGCATCGGCATCCGCGCTTCTAAAAGTGAAAGCGGCTTTATTCAGGTCAACGAGGTCTATCCCGACTCTCCGGCAGAGGATGCTCAGATCAAAGCCGGCGACCTGATTGTCAAAGTCAACGACATCGACGTTACCGCCGACACCTATGAAAGTGCTATCACCGAAATCGGCGGACAAGCAGGCACCAAGCTCAGCCTGACTGTCCGCAGCGACAACAAAGACCGTGAGATTGCCGAAATCACCCGACGGGTCGTTGTGACTCCAACCATCTATTCCCATATGATTGGCACCACCGGTTATGTCAAAATCACCGACTTCAACGAGAATACTTATGACCAGTTCAAAAAGGCACTGGAAAATCTGGTCGGCAACCAGGGTGCACAGTCGCTCATCTTCGATTTGCGCAACAACACCGGCGGTCTTGTGGACCCTGCCATCAAAATGCTGGATATGCTTTTGCCGGAAGGGGTCATTGCCACTGCAACCTACCGTGATGGCTCCACCGAGGTGCTGGGCAACTCCGATGCCAACTGCATTGATCTGCCGATGGCAGTTTTGACCAACGAAAACACTGCCAGTGCTGCCGAGCTGTTCACCCAGGCACTGCGCGACTACAATGTTGCAAAATCGGTGGGCACCAACACCTACGGCAAGGGCGTTATGCAGGTTACCCACTCGCTCAAGGACGGCTCTGCCATCCGCATCACCATCGCCCAGTACAATCCGCCTAAGAGTGCAAACTACGATGGCGTGGGAATCAAACCGGATTACGAGGTCGCACTGACTGAAGAACAGCAGGCCATTTTTGATACCCTTGATGAAAATACCGACCCACAGCTGAAAAAAGCATTGGAAGTTGTTAATGCTGGAGCAGCTCCAAGTGAAACCACACCGGCACAGACCCAAACCACTGAACCTACCACCGGCAAAGATGCTGAAACCACCGAACCTGTCGAAAACAAAGACGGTGAATCAACCACACCTACCGAAGGTAGTGAAACGTCTGAATCTGCCGAAGGTCAAACCGATGAAACTGCCAAGCCTGCCGAAGGTGAAGAATAATCCCCTGTCATCCTTTGTAAAACAACAAACAAAGCCGACCGCAACAATCTGTGCGGTCGGCTTTCTACTATCTTTATAACAATCATTCCTGCATCAGCAGTCCCAGTACGCGGGAATAAAAGGAAGTCGGGTCACTTTCAATCTGCTGTTTTACCCGCAGGCACTCGCCTTCGGTGGGCAGAAAGACGCTCATATCCAACAGGTCAGAGCCGATATCCCGCAGCACCACCCGCAATGTCCATCCGTCCGCTGCCGGAGCAAAGGTGATTTCCACCTTGTCCATGCACCGTTGGATTTCCATCAGGCGCTTTGCCTCTTCCAAAGCCTTCTCTCGAGCGCTTTTTGGAATCGTCTTATAAAAAGTCTGTGCGGTAACAGTACCGTTTTCGGTCAAAGCAAGCTGCTGCTGTCCATCCTGTATCGAGCTGGTCAGCTGCCCGGTGCGCTCCAATTCGCTGACCGCCTCCACAAATTCAAAATAATTCACCAAGCCGGTGTTCTGAAAGATTTCACCCAGCTGCTCAAACAACAGCGGCTGTTTGAGGCTGTCCAGCAGATAGCACACCAGCAGCTTGACTTCAAAATCATTGGTCAATCCGCCCGGCTGCACACCGCCCACAAACGCATTGAAGGACATCCCGCACACCCCTTCATCCAAGTAGTTGAAAGTTTTTTCTGATTTCTTCCTTTTATTTTACACCATTTTTCACCATTTTAAAAGCCCATCCCGGCAGATTTTCCATCATTTTTTATCATTTACTGCACAAATCGCCGATAAATGTTCTTTGGTTATCTTGAACCTTCCTTTTTTATCGGCAAATTCTGACAGAAAACCTTACAGCCTGGACAGCTGGTCGAGGATATTCTGCATCTTTCTTTGGGACACATAGCCGCCCGCATAATGGATAACATCCTTTAAAGGAATGGCATTTGCCATCGGCAGCATCGGGTGACGCATCACCATAGGCAGCTCCTTTTGCAGCATCGCCTTTGCCTGTGGATTTTGCAGTACCTCTCCTACGGTAATCTGATAGTTTTTTAAATTCATAACAGCGGCTCCTTTCCATTCTTAAACGTGTATGAAACGGTTTCCCTCTATCCTATGCTTTCTTTTTAAATTGGTGAGATGAAATATTGGTAACGATTTTATAAAAATTTTGCTCCGTACTTTTCCCCCGCAGAAAGATTCTGTATAATAAAGGCAGCACAATAAAATGGAGGTGTTCTGATGAAAAAGAAATGGTGGCTCCTGTTGACTGCTCTCCTTCTGCTTGGCAGCATCCTTTCCTGGACCGCTTTCCAAAGGGCGCACACCTTCACCCTCTCCGGCAGCGAGGAGATGAAATCCGAGCAGATACAGCCCTTGTTCCAAACCGTAAAGGTCAGCGGTGATTGTGATACCGACGTCGTGTTTACAGACACAGAAACCGGCGAGGAGTATCTCATCGGATATATCACGCATGGGGTATCCCAAACCATCCAATTACCAGCCGACAGATGGTACACGGTGGAGGGTGCCGGAAACTTGCGCGTGGGTCCTGTGAAGGTCAGAATCGAATAAGGCGGGAGTTTTCCAATATCGAGTAAACCGCTTGACATCCCTGTGCATCCTTTTGTTCGTCAAACGCCCACAATCCGCTTTGACAGGAGAGTCCAAAACGAAAATACTCAATGCCCTGTCCCCAATTCCTTTTTCATTTACAAGGAATTGGGGACAGGGCATTGAGTTTAAGGACAAATAATGCTATAATTTTGTCGTGTATCTTTATTTTATGATTTACCATTGCGGTATTGATAGACAGGAGGACAAAACGATATGGACGAAAATCAGAAAAAACCATTTTATATCACCACGCCGATCTATTATCCATCGGATAAGCTGCACATCGGTCACACCTACTGCACTGTAGCCACCGACACAATGGCTCGCTACAAACGCTTGCAGGGCTATGATGTTATGTTCCTGACCGGCACCGACGAGCACGGTCAGAAAATCGAGGACAAGGCAAAGGAAGCCGGTGTCACCCCTAAACAGTTTGTAGACAACATCGTCGAGGGTCCACGCGGCGTTTTGGATTTGTGGAAGCTGATGAACATTTCCAACGACCGCTTCATCCGCACCACCGATGACTACCACGAACTTTCGGTACAGAAAATCTTCAAAAAGCTGTATGAAAAAGGAGACATCTACAAAGGCAAGTATGTCGGCAAATACTGCAAGCCCTGTGAATCCTTCTGGACCGAGACCCAGCTGGTGGACGGCAAATGCCCGGACTGCGGACGCCCGGTCGTAGACGCCGAGGAAGAGGCTTACTTCTTCCGTCTTTCCAAGTATGCCGACCGCATCCAGGACCTGCTGGAAAACACCGACTTTTTGCAGCCACGCAGCCGCGTCAACGAGATGATCAATAACTTCATCAAACCCGGTCTGGAGGACCTGTGCGTTTCCCGTACCTCCTTCAGCTGGGGTGTACCGGTTGATTTTGACCCGGGACACGTCGTATATGTTTGGATCGACGCACTTTCCAACTACATCAACGCGCTGGGCTATGAGAACGACCGCTACCACGATTTCGATAAATTCTGGCCGGCAGATGTCCACTTTGTCGGCAAGGAGATCGTTCGCTTCCACTCCATCATCTGGCCTGCTATCCTGATGGCGCTCGACCTGCCGCTGCCAAAACACGTCTATGGTCACGGCTGGCTGCTGCTGGACGGCGGCAAGATGAGCAAATCCAAGGGCAACGTGGTGGACCCGTATGTGCTGGCAGAACGCTACGGCGTGGACGCGCTGCGCTACTTCCTGCTGCGGGAATTCCCATTCGGCTCGGACGGCAACTTCTCCAACGAGGCGCTCATCAGCCGCATCAATATCGACCTTGCAAACGATTTGGGCAACCTGCTCTCCCGCTCGGTTTCGATGGTGGAAAAATACTTCGGCGGCACCCTGCCTGCCGAACATCAGGCTGACCCAATCGACGAAGAACTGGTCGGCATGATTTCCTCCCTGCGTGAAAAATATGAGGAGCAGATGGAGCACTACGCCTTCCAGAATGCGCTGGCAGAGGTGTTCAAGGTCATCTCCCGCACCAACAAATATATCGACGAAACCGCTCCGTGGGCGCTGGGCAAGGATGAAAGCCAGAAAGCCCGCTTAGCCTGCGTACTGTACAATCTGCTGGAGTCGCTGCGTGTGTCCGCTGCCCTGCTCACTCCGTTCATGCCGGAAAGTGCAGAGAAGATTGCACAGCAGATCGGCGCTTGTGCAGAAGATGTTTCCTATGAAAATGCCGGCAGATACGGCGTTCTGCCAAAGGATGTGACCGTACACAAGGGCGCAACCCTCTTCCCTCGCATTGATATGCAGAAGGAGCTGGAGGAGCTGGCAGTCCAGCAGGCAGCCGCTCACCCACAGCTGCCAAAATATGAAGGTGTCGCTGAACTGACCGACATTGAGCAGTTTGGTAAAATTGATCTGCGGGTCGCACAGGTCAAATCCTGCGAGCCAATCAAGCGTGCAAAGAAGCTGCTCAAGCTCCAGCTGGACGACGGCTTTGAAGGCGGCAGACAGGTCGTTTCCGGCATCGCTCCCTGGTACAAACCGGAGGACCTGATCGGTAAAAAGGTGATTGTCGTTGCAAACCTCAAGCCTGTCAAGCTGTGCGGCGAGGAATCCTACGGCATGATTCTGGCAACCGACCTCGATGAAAAAACCGTTCGTGTCATCTTTGTGGACGACTCTATCCCGAACGGCTGTAAATTAAGATAACTTCCTTTCGCGCAAGGGTTTTCCCTTGCGCGATTGTTCTAAAAAGACCCTTTTCCGTTTTTAGAAGAAAGGAGTTGCTCCAAATGCTCACCATCCAACAGGCAAATGAACAACTACAGACCGCTTATCAGAAAAAATCCCGGTCCATGGGTCGAACACAGCCGTTCGGTAGCAGAAAACGCCCGACGGATTGCCGAGCACACTGACTGCATCAACCCGGACACCGCCTACACGATGGGATTGCTGCACGACATCGGACGAGCTGCCGGTGTCAGTGGAATCCGCCACATCTTTGACGGGTATGACCGCATGAATGAACTTGGTCAGCCAACAATCGCCCGCATTTGTCTGACCCACTCCTTCCCGCTCAAGAACATCCGCGCCTTTCAGGGAAGCTTTGACTGTTCAAAGCAGCAGCTTGCCTTTTTGCAGCGCTTTCTGGACAGCTGCTCGTATGACAACTACGACCGGCTGATTCAGCTGTGCGATGCCCTTTCGCTGCCAAGCGGAGCCTGTATCCTGGAAAAAAGGCTGGTGGATGTGGCGCTGCGCCACGGGATCAACGATCTTTCTCTCGAAAAATGGAGTGCTTTTTTGCAGCTAAAACAGCACTTTGACCGCCTGTGCAGATGCAACCTCTACACGCTTCTTCCCAATGTGCTGGAAAATTCGTCGGTTGATCTGATTTAACCTTTTAATCACAGCATCTTTTTTACAAGTGGAAGCTTCAAAAGAACTGTGCTGATTCCAAGACAAACTGAGAAAGTCAAAAGGGTAACCAACGGAACTGCACACCAGGTATTCCAAGTCAAGCTGTTGATTCCGGCACGATCCAGACGTTCCAAAACAAACGGGTGAAGCAGGTAGATTCCCATGGTGGCTTTTGAAACAAAGGCAACTGTCCCTGACCACCTTCCCTGTACTCTTTCTGCTCCGATATTTTTAAACAGTAAAAACAGGCATATTGCCTCCAGACAAACCGGAAGGCAAAAATACCCATAAAAAATACCTGCGGGCTGTCCTTTCTGAATGGCATCCATCTGTCCGAGCAGAGTAAAAACAGCGATGCTGCCCAGCAGTGTCAGCAGCAGCCACCGGCTTGGAATTTTTTTCTTCCAGCGATGCTCCAGAAAATATCCCAGCAGAAAATACCCTGAATAAAAAGCTAAATTGGGCAGTTTGGTTTTGAGCAGCACCTGTATCGAGGGATTCGGATACACAAAAACTGTAAGAGTGGATTTGAGAATCCCAAACAAACCAAACAGCACCAGAAGATAATACAGCCCTTTCCCCTCTTTCATCCTTGTGCCGGCGTACAACAGTGGAACCATCAGATAAACCTCAATCATTTTGGGTAAAAACCACAGATGATATTTTCCATTGACCACCGCTGTAAAAATCTGACCGGCATCCGCGTGAAAAAAGGCAGGCAGCCCGATGGCATCTACTGCATACAGCACCGACCAAACCAACCAGACAACTGCCAAATGCAGGACATTTTTCCCCAGCAGCTTGTTGAGCGGCAGTTCCTTTGCCAGCAGAAATGCACCGCTGAGCATAAAGAACAGCGGGACACAGCTTCTGACTGCTCTGTCAAACAGATTCAGTGCCATCCATTGTTCTGTCTGCGGCTGTATTTTATCCCAGTAAAATGCGCTGACGTGCAGCATGACCACCATAAAGCTTGCAAAAATCCGCAGCAGGTCATAATGCAGTTGACGTGTAGACGATATTTGATTCATAGCTTGCCCTCTTCCTCTTTTTTCCTTTGATTATACCACATAAACTAATCCTTTACCATCACTTGCAAGGAGGTCCCTTTATGCAAAATATTTTTGATTCCCACGCACACTATGATGACCCACGTTTTGACGAGGACCGCGATGCGCTGCTGGGCTCGATGGCAGAGCATGGCGTGCGCGCTATTATGAACGTCGGCAACACCACCCATGCCAACCTAGCCGGCATCGAGCTTGCCAAACAATACCCCTTTATCTACTGCTCCATCGGCATCCACCCGGACCAGGCAGCGGAAATCGCCGCACAAAATTCCCGGGAATATCTGGACGTCATTGCCCGTCAGCTTTCCTACGAAAAAGCGATGGCTTTAGGAGAAATCGGACTGGATTACTACTACGACGATGCCTCTCCGCGGGATGTCCAGCGCAAAATTTTTGAAGAGCAGCTCGCCCTTGCCAAGGATTTGGACGTGCCGGTCATCATCCACAATCGGGATGCCCACCAGGACACACTGGAGCTGCTCAACAAATACCGTCCCAAGGGCATCGTGCACTGCTTTTCCGGCTCGGCAGAGGTCGCGAAGGAGGTGCTGCGGCTGGGGATGTACATCGGCTTCACCGGTGTCATCACCTTCAAAAATGCCCGTCGGGCGGTAGAAGCTGCCGCAGAGGTTCCTCTCGACCGCCTGCTGATTGAAACCGACTGCCCTTACATGGCTCCTGAGCCGTTCCGCGGCAAGCGGTGCGACTCGACCATGCTGACTCAGATGGCACAAAAATTGGCAGAAATCAAGGGCGTAGAACCACAGCAGCTTGCTGACCAAACCTTTGCCAACGCCTGCACCGTCTACGGTATCCGCTGACAGCCGCTCTGTTTTGACAGCCGCCGTACTTTCGCTGTATTTTCTGTCGCAAAGTCTTGACACTGGTAGAATATGGCGCTATAATGAGGGTACTGTAAAAATTCAAAGAGAAAGGATGCGTTACCCATGCGTAAAATCGCAGCTCGTCTTTTGACGTTTCTTTCTGCCTTTGCAGCTTCCTTTTTTGCACTGACTCCTGTTGCATTTGCAGCAAGCAACCCGAACACCGGCGATAACAACATGGTCCCGCTGGTCATCGGTCTACTGGTCGTTTCTGCCATCGTGATCGTTGTCCTGCTGGTCATCTCCGGCAAAAAGAAAAAACGCTGATTGAAACTCAAAACCCAAAAGAGCCTGATGG
>SAMEA3387512__coassemble_1908_pt1 | contig 11952 bp, 10 predicted proteins | sample SAMEA3387512__metabat2_low_PE_029 | metagenome-assembled genome bin SAMEA3387512 (sample SAMEA3387512) | Felis catus | biome: Faeces | place: United Kingdom | collected 2012 | reverse complement strand
GTGCCGCTCTCAGACAGCTCAATTATAATACCACGCCAACTTCCTTTTGTCAACACCTTTTTTACCCTTTTTTTGACTTTTTTTGAAAAAATTGGATTTTTCTTAAAAATAGCAAACGAGCGGCAAAGCTTCTTTGCTTTCACCGCTCGTTTGCTTATTGATGACTATGGCTTCTCAACTGCGTATGGGTCGGGATTTTCAATCTGGTTCGGTTCAAAGCCGCGGGTGGTCAGATAGGTCCCATTCTTCATGTGCCGCCGGTCGTCGGCATACTCCATGCAGACAATCAGGTCATCATTAAATAAGAACTTGCTCACCGAGGCGTTTGCCACCATTCCGTTGCTCATCTGCTCAAACGGCTTGCCGCTGACAAAATGAATATAGGAAGAAATAACGATCCCGTGGCTGACCGCTACGATCACCTTGCCCTGATTTTGCCGAACGATTCGGTCCACCGTCTGCACAATGCGCTCGGACAGCTGCTTCATTGATTCTCCGCCCGGGCAGCACAGCTGCGCAGGTGCATGATACATCGCCTGCATCACCTGCGGGTACTCCACCGCCAACTCGTCAAAGCGGCGTCCCTCCAGCAGTCCCCCATCCAGCTCGCTCAAGCCCGGCTCCACCACCGGCTCCAGCTTTTGCAGCCCGTGCATCTGGGCAATCATCTGCGCGGTCTGACGGGCGCGCAGCAGGGGACTGGTGTACAGCACATCCACCCGGGAAAGGCTGAACGCCATCCCCAGCATCTGTGCCTGCTGCATCCCGGATTCATTCAAAGGGTTGTCCACGATTCCCTGAAAGCGACCCTCCGAATTGCCTGCGGTCTCTCCATGTCTAATCAGATATAATATCGTCATCGGGCGTTTGCCACATTCCTTCCCACATTGTTTGCGCTGTTACCAGGGCTGCACCGTACCCACAATCTCATTGATGTCCTTGACACCGTTGTCCTGCATCCACTGCTGCATCCCGTCGATGACCTCGATGGGTGCCTTTGGATTATAAAACATCGCTGCACCGATCTGGATTGCATTCGCGCCTGCCATCATCATCTCAATCGCATCCTGCCATTTTTCGATGCCGCCCATGCCAATCACCGGAATCTTCACACGGTTGGCTACCTGCCAGACCATGCGCACCGCTACCGGAAAGATTGCCGGACCGGACAGACCGCCCACATTATTCTTTAAAATGGGTCGACGGGTGTTGATGTCGATTCTCATGCCCAGCAGGGTGTTGATCAGCGAAACAGCGTCGGCTCCCTGCGCCTCCACCGCCTGTGCAATCGAGGCGATGTCGGTAACATTCGGCGACAGCTTGACAATCATCGGCTTTTTGGCATAGCGGCGCACCTCCTTGACCACCTTTTCTGCACTTTCGCAGCTGGTGCCAAAGGCAGCTCCGCCCTGCTTTACGTTCGGGCAGGAGATGTTCAGCTCGAACATATCAATCTCACTTTCCGAAAGGCGCTCTGCAATGGCGCAGTAGTCCTCGATGCAGCTGCCTGCGATGTTGGCAATCTTGACGGTGTCCTGCTGTGCGAGATACGGCAGGTCATGCTTTAGAAAATGCTCCACACCCGGATTTTGCAGACCGACCGAATTGAGCATCCCGCTCGGGGTTTCGGCAATGCGCGGCGGCGGGTTGCCCAGACGCTCGCGGAAGGTCATCCCTTTAAGCGAAATACCACCCAGGCGGGACAACGGATAAACACATTCATACTCCCGACCAAAGCCAAAGCAGCCCGAGGCTGTGATGACCGGGTTTTTAAACTCCACCCCGGCGATGGATACCTTCATATTCTCATTCATCGAATACCACCCTTTCCGCATCAAACACCGGACCGTCCTTGCAGACGTGCAGATAGGTCACCGAGCCGTCCTCGCGGCGGATCGGCGTTGCACATCCCAGGCACGCGCCCACACCGCAAGCCATCCGCTCCTCCAGCGATACCTCGCAGCGCACGCCGTACTGCGCACACATCTGCGCAACAAACTTGAGCATCACCTTCGGTCCGCAGGCATAGACGATGTCCGGCTTTTCCTCCTCCAGACGCTGCCGCAGCAGGTCGGTGACTAAGCCGTGGTGACCTGCCGAGCCGTCGTCGGTTGCCAGCATCACCCGCACGCCGTATTTTTCAAAGTCCTGTGTCAGCACGATCTTGCCCGCATCGCGAAAGCCCAGGATGGCAGTCGCATTGCCTGCATAGTGCTTGGCTGTTTGCAGCATAGGAGGCACACCGATGCCGCCTCCCACCACAACTGCCTTTTTTTGTGGGTCCAGCAGTGTAAAGCCGTTGCCCAGCGGTCCCATCACGTCGATGGAGTCTCCCTCGCGCAGCTGTGCCATTGCACGGGTGCCCTCGCCGCGCACATCAAACAGGATGCGCAGGCTATCCCCTTCCACCTCGCAGATGGAGATGGGACGGCGCAGTGTAAAGCCCGGCAGGCGGATGTGTACAAACTGCCCTGCCTTCGAGCGCTGTGCCAGCTGCGGACATTCAATGGTAAAATCGCACATACTGCCTGTACCCACATGGCTGATGCGATAGATTCCCTGCAAATATTCCATGACCTTCCCGTCCTTTTTCGTTGTTTTTCGGGGTTTCCCCGGATTCCTTCCATAATATAATAATATGAAACCCACCCGTTTGACAAGACCCTGTGCGCTTTTTCTTCTCCCCGTCGCTTTGCTGTTTTTGTGGATTTCTCCCTTGCATCCCACCGCCTGATGGTGTATAATAGGGAGCGCATCCGACCTGCGGCAACAGCCGGGCGCAGTCAGTCGCAAGTTCCTGACTTAAAAACACACTACGAAAGGAAAATCGAATATGAGAAACAACACTGTCAGGAAGATGGCGGTCAATGCGATGGTTGCAGCGCTCTACTTTGTGCTGAGCCTGCCGTTTATGACCTTTATCTTCGGACCGGTGCAGCTGCGCGTCTCCGAGGCGTTCACCCTGCTGCCGGTCTTTTCGTCCACCCCCATCGCCGGTCTCACCCTCGGGTGCGTGCTGGTCAACACACTGGGGGTCTTTACCAAAGCCAACATTCTCGGTCCGCTCGACGTCCTGTTCGGCTCGGCTGCGACCCTGCTGGCTGCCTTTTTGACCCATCAGCTGCGCGGTGTGCGCATCAAGGGTCTTCCCTTTTTATCCGCTTTGATGCCGGTTTTAGTCAACGGCATCGTCATCGGACTGGAGCTGACCTTTGTCTTCTCCGGCTCGTTTAATCTGCCCATCTTTTTAATCAACGCCGGACAGGTTGCACTGGGCGAAGCGATTGCCTGCTTTGTGCTGGGATTGCCGATGGTCCGTGCATTGGAAAAAACCGGCTTGGGCAACAAGCTGTTTGCCGACAGCGCCCTGCACAAAATCGCCTAAATCATCCTCTCGAGCTTGCCAAAGCCCTTCAGCACACACGCTGAGGGGCTTTTTTTCATTTGCCAGCATCGACCCTGCCGTGCTATCATAGAATCATACTATCAAGTCCCATCACCCCAAAAGGAGCAAAATTATGACCGAATATACCCTCCCCCGTCTGCCTGCCCAAAGCGATGCCCGCCAGTTTTCCACCCTCAGCGCACCGCTGCTGTTTTGCCACTGCCTGAAAGAGCAGCAGCCGACCACCAGCCAACCGACCACGCAACAGACGTTGACAGGTCAACGCCTGGAGGCGTTGACCTTTGTTACCTTGACCGGCTGCCGCTGTGGTGAAGCCGAGGTCGAAAAGGACAGCGGCTGCAACGACCGGCTTTCCTTCTACCTTGCCTGCTTTGAAGTCTCTCCCCAGCCGGATTGGCAGTTTTGCCTTGCCCTGTCGGACGAAGCTTGTGCACAATCCCTTGTAACAGCCGTCTGTTCTGCCCAGCACGCCTCAACAAGCGATCCACACATCACCATCAGCCGCAGCGGAGGTGAAAACCTCGAAGGTGTCTTTTGGGGTGTGCTGATAGAATTTCCGATTTCGCTGCTAAAGGGCTGTCCGTCTCCCATCCTGCACCTGTGCTACCGCCGCGGCGAGGTGGTTTCCTCTCCCTTTGCCGACGGCTCTGCCCGACTACACTGCATTTAATTTGCAGCATGCAGAATAAATGCCAAATCGACGGGATTTAGCAGGCATTCTGAAAACTACGGTAAAAAGTCCAACGAAAATGAGCAGGGGTATTGACCTTACAGTTACTGTATCGTTTATGCTAACAACAGAACTGTTAAGGAGGAATCTGCAAATGCCCAGTGAAAATGCCTACAGCCAGCCGGTCACTTTAAAAAACGTGCTGAAATTTGCTGTACCCACCATCGTGATGACCGTCTTCATGTCATTTTACACCATGATTGACGGCTTGTTCGTCTCCAACCTGCTGGGAACCGATGCACTGTCTGCAATCAATTTAAGCGCCCCCATTATATCATTGGTGACTGCTGTTTCGACCATGCTTGCCACTGGCGGAAGTGCCGTCATTATGAAAAAAGCCGGAGAAGGGAAAATCGAAGAGGCTCGTCGGGACTTTACCTTTCTGATTCTGGTCAATATCGGCGTCGGTATCCTGATGTCACTGCTCGGCTATGCCCTGATGGACAAAATCTTTGCCGGTATGGGTCTTTCCCAAAAGGTGTTTGACTACTGCCACGCTTACCTGAGCCGTTACCTGTTGTTCACGGTACCGATTTTGCTGATGAACAACTTTACTTTGTACATGATTGCCAGTGGACGTTCCACCCTGTCGATGCTCTCCTCCATCACCGGCGGTGTGCTCAATATCCTGCTCGACTACCTGCTTATTGAGGTATTCCAGATGGGCATTGCGGGCGCTGCCATTGCCACCGGCTTGGGATACTCGGTGACTGCCGTGGTGGGAACGCTGCTGTTTTCCAATCGCAGCCAACTGCTGCACTTTGTCAGACCCGGACATTGCCTCAAAACGTTGGTGCAGGCAGCTGCAAACGGCAGCTCGGAGATGGCGACTGCTCTGGTCACCGGCATCGTAAACCTGATGTTCAACTGGACCATGCTGCACTATGTGGGCGAAGACGGTGTCGCTGCCATCACCATCATCATGTATGTATTGATGTTTGCCACCTCGTTGTACACCGGCTATTCCTACGGGGTAGCTCCCATGGTCAGCTTTTATTACGGTGAGCAAAACCGCGCCAAGCTCAAGCACCTAATTTCCATCAGTTTTCACCTGATTGGAGCGATGGCAGTGATGATGCTGCTGCTCTCCCAGTTGGCAACCCGCCCGCTGGTGTCTATCTTTGCCCGCCCGGGCAACCCGGTCTACGACCTTGCAGTAACAGGCAACCGCATCTGCTCGATTGCATTGCTGTTCATCGGCTTTAACGTTTTTGCCAGCGGGATGTTCACCGCCCTGTCCAACGGCATCGTATCTGCTATCCTGGCTTTTTCCCGCTCGTTTGTCTTTATGATTATCGCCATGTTGACCCTGCCTGCTCTGCTGGGCGTAACCGGTGTGTGGCTGGCAAATCCGATTGCTGAACTGGCTGCAATCGGTCTGGCAACCTTCATGCTGGTGCGCTATCGCAAGCGGTATGGCTACTAAATCTGCCGAATTTTCACCTGTAATTGAAATAGATAAAAAAGGCAGCTATCTGAAATTTGCTCAGATAGCTGCCTTTTTTATTCGGAGCATTATAGAATTTCTGTCGACGACATCATCCCGTAGATATACGGAAATAAAACAAAGCAAAAAGATGCAGCCGATAAAAATCGCACAGCATCTTCCCATATACAACAAAAAACACCACAAAAAATTGTGGTGCTTTTTGCTTGGCGCGCTTGAAGGGACTCGAACCCCCGACCTACTGGTTCGTAGCCAGTCACTCTATCCAGCTGAGCTACAAGCGCAGATGCTATTGTTCTGCTGATGGAATCTGTATCGCAATCAGCTTTACTATAATAACATCTAAAAAAAGTTTTGTCAAGGGTTTTTGGGAAAGTTTTTTAAAATTTTTTATCCCAAATCCTCGCAGTCGGTCAAATGTACCTGCGCCGGACCGTCGATTCCCTCCAGCTCCAGCACTGCCAGCTCGTTTTCTCCCTCACGCAGCAGCGGAGCCGGCAGATAGAGGGTCTTCTGCGGGCCTGCCGGATTCCAGTATCTGCCCAGGTGAAAGCCGTTGATGTAGACGTTGCCCTTGGTAAAGCCGTCCAGCCGCACAAAGGTGTCCTGCCGCTGCTGCACCGTAAAGCTGCCCTTTAAAAAGAGCGGCGCATCTGCACCGGCACCGACCGGCTCATATCCCTGCTGCGGCGGGCAGTCGCAGGGCAGGGAATAGTGCTTCCAGCCAAACTGATACTGACATCCCAGCTTGACCCCACGCAGGATGCCCTTGCAGTCGAGCAGCTTTGGTCCGTAGTTGATGCGTCCCATATTCTCTACTAAAATGCGCAGCACCGCTGTCTGTCCTGCCTCCAGCTCCAGGTAGATTGCATCGTTCCTGCGTCCGGTCCGCTCCTGAATCCCTGCCAGCTTGCCGTCCACATAGATCATCGCCCGGTCGTGCAGCCCGTCGATGGTCAGCTCACTGCGCTCAAAGGGTCCGTGCAGCACCGTTTCATACAGCACAAAGCCAAAATCCTGTTCCAGCTGCTCCATCGTCAGGGTGCTTGCGCTCTCCACCGGCTGCGGCAGGTGGGCAAACAGCGGCGTCTGCTGTGTCAGCTGCACCCTGCCGTAGTCATGCTTTGGCAGATTTCCCACCTGCAAATCAGGTGCCTTGCCCATATACTGCTCTGCCACCCGCTTGATGGCAAAATATTTTTCGGTCAAATCTCCGCACTCGCTCACCGGGCAGTCGTAGTCATAGCTGGTCACCGTCGGCTGATAGCAGCCGTCGTGGTTGGCTCCGTTGGTAAAGCCGAAGTTGGTTCCCCCGTGGAACATATACAGATTGACCGAACCGCCATCGCGCAGCATCTGCTCCAGCTGCCCTGCGGTCTCGTCACTTTCTCTGCGGTGGTGCTGCTCGTACCAGTGGTCGAACCACCCGTTCCAGAACTCGGTACACATCACCGGTCGTTCGGGCGCAAACCGGCGCAGGGTGTCAAAATGCTCCTTGCCGCGGCTGCCAAAGTTTGCTGTCGCCAGATACTCCGGCAGGCTTCCGCCGCCCAGCATCAGCTGATTGGGTCCATCGGAAGTAAAGAAGAACTCGTTGACCCCGTTGTCCCGATAGATTTGCGCCACCGCCCGCAGGTAATCCTTGTCGTTGCCGTAGCTGCCGTACTCGTTTTCCACCTGTACTGCGATGATGTTGCCGCCGTTTTCTCCCAGATATGGGCGCAGGTGGTCAAACAGCTGCTTGTAGTAGGCTGCCACCTTCTGCAAAAACAGCGGATTGTTGCAGCGCAGGGCAAGACCCGGTCGGTTTAACAGCCAGGACGGCAGCCCGCCAAAGTCCATCTCCGCGCAGATGTACGGTCCCGGGCGCAGGATGACATACAATCCCAGCTTCTGTGCCGTCTGCACAAAGCGAGCCACATCCAGCCCGCCGGAAAAGTCAAACCTGCCCTCCTGCCGCTCGTGCAGGTTCCAGCAGGTGTAGGTCTCCACCGCATTGAAGCCGCAGGCACGCAGTTTCTTTAAGCGGTCCTCCCAGTAATCGGGTGTCACCCGAAAATAGTGGATGGTGCCGGACAAAATCCGAAACGGCTTTTGGTCCAGCAAAAACTGCTCTCCTTGATAACAAAGTCTGCTCATAACCTTCTCTCCTTTTCAGACTTAACAGCCTTGCTGTTAAGCTGTATTTCTAACCCTTTTCTTTATCCAAACAGCTCGTTCCAGATTTGCGGCATCACCGGGTTTTCCCGCTTAACTACCTGCTTGCCAAAGTCCTCGGCACTCTCCCCCTCCCGCAGCTGTCGTGCCACCACCACCAGCCGCGCATCGGCAAATTCATAGGTGCAGGTGGACAGGGTCAGCAGCCGGTCGTCAGCTGTCATCTTGACGCCGGTATCAATCAGCGACCGCTTTTGAATCTGGGCAATATACGCCTGCTTGGCATCGCGGGTGCTGAACTTTAGATAGCTGATGTAGTCAAACAGCTCCCCATGCTCCGGTCGAGTGGAGACGATGTACACCGCTGCCACCGCATACTGATAGCGATTGTACAGGGTGTTGAGCTGAATGACCGGATGCTCGGCGGCAAATTCGGTGTCCTTATAGCGGGTCAGGATGTTGAACATACTGCGGTCGCTGGTGATGTTGTGCCCGTACAGGATGGTGTTGTCGTCGGTCAGCTGCAGGGAATTGCCCTTGTCCAAAAACACCTGCCCGTGCTTATCCTCTTCGCCATAAAAGTCGTGGGTCAGATAATATTCATTGTCCCGCTGCATCACCGGTGTGCTCAGCAGCCCGTCGCCGATGTTCAGCCATCCCACGATGTCGCTGTTTATCTCATACAGCTTGCGGTACTCCGGCAGCATCACCGGTTCAAAGGAGGTGCCTGCATTGGCGTCTTCCGTAGAGGTCCCTCCCGCATTGTCCTCTGCGCCTTCGGTTGATGCCTCTTCCTGTACCTCCTGATTCGGGTCGGATTGTCCGATGGTCAGCCCGCCCTGGTGGTACAGCTGCTCCAGCCCGTCCTGTACCTTGCCGCTTTGGTAGGACTGCATCGCCCACAAAGCAAGGTGGAGGATGCTTGCCAGCGCCACCGTCAGAAAGAAGAGGATCAACCCTCTTCTCACCGGTCTTGAGATCGGTTTCATTCCTTCCCCCCTCTGCCCTTGTTTTGGTTTTCTTTCTTACAGCCGTTGTGCGGCTTTCAAAATCAGGCTCAGCGCGTGCGAGGACGCCAGATAGCGGATGGTCTCCCTGGCATCCTGGTCCCTGCGGTTGACATGCAGGGTAAAGACATGGGTCAGCTTCGGGCTGTCCACCCCGATGTACACAAGACCCACCTCCTTGCCTTCGTCGGCGGTCGGTCCTGCATTGCCGGTCACCGAGATGCCGATGTCTGCTCCTGACAAATTTCGCACACCCGATGCCATCTGCGCTGCCGTCTGCTCCGAGATAGCTCCGTACTCCGCCAATGTCTGTTCACTGACACCCAACAGCTGATGCTTGATGCGGTTAGAATAGCTGCATACCCCGCACTCAAACACCTTCGACGAGCCGCTGACATCGGTGATGCGCTTGGCAAGATAACCGCCTGTGCAGCTTTCTGCCACCGCTACCTTCCGCTCTTTTTCGGTCAGCAGCCGTACCACCGCTGTTTGCAGGTCACCGACGTCCACCCCGTACAAAAATTCGCCCACTGTCTGCCGAATCTGCTCCATCACCGGCTCGAGCAGGGCGTTCGGGTCCTCGCCGTCTTTCACCCTTGCGGTCACCCGCAGCTGTACCTCGCCGGTCTTGGCATAGGGTGCCACCGTAGGGTTCAGGCTCTTTTCCATCAAACTGCGCAGCCTGTCCTCCAGCATCGACTCTCCAATCCCAAAAAAGTGCATGGTGTGGGAGACCAGCCTGGTGTCGCTGTCCTTGAGCAGATAGGGTTTGACCTGCTGCTCAAACATCGGCTTCATCTCCCGCGGCGGACCCGGCAGCATGATGGCAGTCTTGCCTTCCAGCTCGCCGCTTCCTTCGATTGCACAGCCGGGCGCCGTTCCGTTTTCGTTTTGAAAGATGATACAGCCCTGCGGCATCATCGCCTGCTTTTTATTATTGTCGGTCATCTCCCTGCCTAAACGCAGAAAATGCGCCTGGATGCGTGTCAGCGAATCCTCGTCCATCACAAGCTTCCTGCCAAAGCAGGCTGCGATGGTCTCCTTGCTCAGGTCGTCATAGGTCGGACCCAGCCCGCCGGTGGTGATGACAATGTCTGCCCGCTTTAGCGCCAGCTGCAACGACTGCCGCAGCCGCTCGGGGTTATCCCCCACCACACTTTGATGGTAGAGGTTGATGCCCAGTCCTGCCAACTCCTTTGCCAGATAAGCGGCGTTTGTGTTGATAATATCTCCCATCAGAAGTTCGGTGCCGATGCACAGAATCTCTGCGCTGCGCTGTTTCATTTGACCATCCCTTTCCGTTTTGCCGTCAGAAAAATCATTCTATGATAATCATAAAGGATATTTGTAAACATTTCATGTCTATCTCCCTAAACTTCTCCAAAATCCTGACGCCGATGCAAAAACAGGGTCAAGCCCTTCGACCTGTGTTTGGCAGCCGCGGCATTGACCCTGTTGTCTGTATTATAAAAGCTGTTTAGTCCTCTTTGCCGTCCCAGCAGTAGGTGCAAAGCTGTTCACGCGGCAGACCGACCGATTCAATCATATCGTCCAGGCGGTGATAGCGCAGGCTGGTCACATTGAGCTTGTGGCAGATGACGTCCAGCATCCGCTGATATTCCTCGGTGTTTGGATCGGTATAACGATTCAGCAGCTCCGGGGTGATCTGGTTTTCCAGCTCCATCATCACGCGGCGGGTAATCAGATCCATGTCCGAGCGCGAACGGGAGAAGTTTAAGTATTTGCAGCCATAGAACAGCGGCGGGCAGGCAGGACGGACGTGTACCTCCTTGGCTCCGCTGGCGTACAAAAATTCACCGGTCTCCCGCAGCTGGGTGCCACGAACGATGGAGTCGTCGATGAGCAGCAGGCTCTTGCCCCGAATCAGCTCCTGCACTGCAATCAGTTTCATGCGTGCAATCAGGTTGCGCTGGCTCTGGATGCTTGGCATAAAAGAGCGCGGCCAGGTCGGGGTATATTTGATAAACGGGCGGGAGAAAGGAATCCCCGACTCATTTGCATAGCCGATGGCGTGTGCTGTACCGGAATCCGGTACACCCGCTACTGTATCCACCTGAATGGTACCCTTGTCGCGGCGGGCAAGCATCGCTCCGCAGCGGTAGCGCATCTCTTCGACTCCGATGCCTTCATAAGAGGAGGACGGGTAGCCGTAGTAAATCCACATAAAGGTACAAATCTTCATCTTGTTGCCCGGCTTCACCAGCGTCTGTGCGCCCTCCGGGGTAACAACGGCAATCTCGCCCGGACCCAGCTCCCGTTCCTCCTGGTAGCCCAGGTTGCGGTAGGCAAAGCTCTCGAGCGAAACGCAGCAGGCATCTTCCTTTTTGCCCACGCTGACCGGTGTACGTCCCAGCCGGTCCCTTGCTGCATAGATGCCCTTTGGCGTCATCAGCAGAATGGTCATCGAACCTTCGATCCGCTGCTGTGCATACGCCAGTCCGTCGATCAGGTTGTCCTTCTGGTTAATCAGCGCAGCCACCAGCTCGGTGGGGTTGGTGTCGCCTCCGCTCATCTCCAGAAAATGGGTGTGCCCTTTGCTGTAGATTTCCTGCACCAGCTCCTCGGTATTGTTGATGCGTCCCACCGTGGTGATGGCATAGGTTCCGTGATGGGAACGAACGATCAGCGGCTGCGGCTCAAAGTCGGAGATACAGCCGATTCCTACACTGCCCTGCATCGAATTGACCTCCCGGTCAAACTTGGTGCGAAACGGTGCGTTTTCAATGTTATGGATTGCGCGGTCAAACCCCTTTTCCTGGTCGTATACTGCCATACCTGCGCGGCGTGTGCCCAGATGAGAATGGTAGTCGATGCCAAAGAACAGGTCGAACACACAGTCCTTCTTTGCTGCTACGCCAAAAAATCCACCCATCAACAATTCCTCCCTGTTTTCTGTTATCTGCCCTTGTCCCCTAAAAAAACAAATGCCCCGCAGGGCTTTAGGGTCAAAAGGGTATTTTTCTGTTTCTTTCCAAGCACATTATAGCAAACTCCCTCCCTGTATGGCAAGGCAGGATTGTAAAAAAAGTGTACTACGCATAAAAATACCGTTTTCTTCACAACTTTCCACCCCGCCGCCCTTCTTTTTTTGTACGGACCTGCAAAGGCTTTCTTTTTTCAAAAAAGGATACTTTGTACACCTGTGACATACACTCAGGCGGACAAAAATCCCATTCTTTGCAAA
>SAMEA3387512__coassemble_1655_pt1 | contig 14469 bp, 9 predicted proteins | sample SAMEA3387512__metabat2_low_PE_029 | metagenome-assembled genome bin SAMEA3387512 (sample SAMEA3387512) | Felis catus | biome: Faeces | place: United Kingdom | collected 2012 | reverse complement strand
CGGCTGACATCCTGCAAGCCGCTGATCCACTTGGTCAACAGCGGTGTGCCCACGATGACCACCACCGCATTGACGCTGGTCAGGGTCCCGAACAGGACAGCGCCCTGCTCGGCATAAATCTGCTCCAGATTGAGCGGGAGCAGGAAATTGAATTGGCTGTATACCAAAGACCACAGTCCGCCGCAGAATAAAAACAGGTAGAGCAGTGGATTTTTGCTTAAAATCTTCCAGATGCTCTGGTCGCTTTTCGCCTGTTCATACTGGCTGATGACCGATTCCTCCTGCACCGGAGTGATGTCCTTGATAAAGAAGAAAATCAGGATGGTGGAGGAGAAGGTGGCAATGCTGCTGATGAGGAAGGCAAGGTTCAAATGCTCGGCAAAAAGGAAGCCGCCCAGGATGGGAGCCAACACCAGACCGAGGTTGAGTCCCAGATAGTTGAGGCTGTACGCCCGTTCCCGGTCGTTGATCGAGGAGAGGTCTGCCACCAGCGCATCGTAGCTGGGCCATTCCATCTGTGCAAACAGAGCGGCAATCGCCAGCAGAGGAATCATCTTACGGTCGATGGGCAGAAAGCCGCAGATGAAATAGCTGACCACCGTGACCAAATCGCAGACAATGATGATGTTGCGTTTGCTGAAACGGTCCGCCAGTTTGCCGCCAATCAGGGTGCAGGGCAGCTGAACAAAGCCTAAGATCATCATGATGCCGGCTACCTGTGAGGCAGAATACCCCAACTTATTTTTGAGGATGAGGGTCATCATCGGCCAGATCAGCGCACCCATATTGGTGACCACACGTCCCCAGAAGATGATGTACAGCTCTTTGCGCAGTCCCATGTACTGTTTGAGAAAACCCATTGTTACCACTCCTTCGCTGTGGTAAATTTGTGCAGCAGATGCTTTTGTTTGGCAAAAAACAGCAGGCTGTACACTTTATTATAGCAGTTGCAAGTTGATTTGACAAGATTTTTCAAAAGCTGACCTCGGGATAGTTTGATGTTGGAAAATATGCTAGAATAAAGGTAAAACAGACAGAAGGAGGGAAAAGGATGAGCACTGGAAAAAAGCTGGCGCAGACTGCGCAGATGCTGGCAGAACGACCCTTTCACGGAAGAACAGAAGACCAACCGTCCAACCTGCTTCCCATCGTCCGGCTGTTTCCCAAATGGAATTTGGAACAGGCAGAGCGGATGTGGTGCGCAGCGTTTGTCTATTACTGCTGTATTCAGGCGGGATTTTCCATCCCGTACAGTCCGCAGGAGTGCCGCAGCTGTAGTCTGGCAGGGTGCGGCGGATGGGAAGAGTTTGTGCAAGGGGACAAAAGGATTGCATACTATGACGGACAGCAGGCAATCCGTGATGCAGATTTTGTCTGGCAGGAAGGGGACATCCTGCTGTATGACCGGGTGTTTATCAACAGAGAGCACGACCATATTGGTATTTTGCTGAAGCTGGAGGAAGAAAAGCTGGTGGTTGCCGAAGGAAACGTCGGGGACACCAACTGCTCCGGTGTTGTGCGCAGGGAGAAGGATGAGCATATCCGAGCGATTATTCGTATTCCCGATGGCTTTATCTATGAATAGGAATTGGCAGAAAGAAGAGGAGAGAATGGTCAAAAGCGATTGACAGCCTGCAAAAATTGTGGTAATCTACATAATTGGAAGGATAAATTCTGAATAAAACTTGTAAAAAAAGGAGATAGATCAAGATGGATATGACCAAACGACTTTCGGAAATCCTGTCGCTGAATCTGGACAGAAAGCATACCTCGGTATCCTATGCAATTATGATTGACGGCAAGATTGTTGCCGCAGATGCGCTGGGACACGACGGTACCAAGGAGAAAAATCCGGTTACTCTCAACCATACTTATAATGTATGCTCGATCTCCAAAATTTTCTGCACCGTTGCGGTGATGAAGCTGGTGGAGCAGGGCAAGGTGGAATTGGACCGTCCAATCTGCGAATATCTGCCGCAGTTCACCATGCTCGACCCACGCTATCGTCAAATCACCGTGCGCCACTGTCTGAACCACTCCAGCGGTCTGCCGGGAACTCAGTGGAAACACTTCTCCGCGACCCATGTCGGCAAGGAGGACAATGAAGAGTACTACCAGGAGGTTTACGATTACCTGGCAAAATGCCACCTCAAGGCAGATCCGGGTGCTTACTCGGTCTACTGCAACGACGGATTTACCTTGGCAGAGATGCTGGTGGCAAAGGTATCGGGCATGAGCTTTGGCAAATTCTGCAAGGAGTATATCACCGAGCCAATCGGCGCACACTCCACCCGCGTTTCCACCACAGCAAACCCGGATTACCCGCTGATCCGCGAAACCGGTAAGCAGCCGGAATATTTCTATTTGCAGGGCTGCGGCGGTTTTACCACCACCATGACCGACCTGTGCAAATTCGGCAACCTGTTCCTGACAAAAAATGATGTCATCAGCGAAGAAAGCAAGGCAGAGATGGGAAAATTGCAGGGTGCAACCTTCCTGGAGGAGGATACCTCCGCCATCCGCTACGGTCTGGGCTGGGACAATGTCAAGGTGGAAGAACCGGAATTTGACCTGGGTGAGCATGTTGTGATGAAGGGCGGCAACAGCTTCCAGTTCACCAGCAAGCTGTATGTCATTCCAAAATACAATGCAGTATTGACCATGAGCGAAACACACGACTGCAAGCTGGACACCGCTCTGGAGCCGCTGCGCCTGTTTGCGGTTTATATGCTGGAAGAACGCGGCATCAACATTTATAAGAAGTACAAGCCGGTTCCGCAGCAGCTGGCAGAGCGCTTTAACGGCACCTACCTGATGCCAAGCCAGATTTGCAACACCCATTTCTTTGGCACCGACCTGACCATCACTTCGGATGATACCTTTGGCAACCATCGTCCTGTTTATAAAAATCTGAAATTTGACGGACAGAATTTTGTGGACAGCGAAGGAGAACATTATTTCTTCCGTGAGCATGAAAAAGGAACCTTCTTCTTCTCCACCTTCCGTGGCAAGACCGTTCCGAGCATTATGAAGGCAAAGGATTTCCCGGCAGTTTCTTCTACATGGAAAAACAGGGTCGGAAAGCGTTATATTGCCATCGACCTGAGTGAGCAGGATATGGCAAGCGGCGAGATGATGAACGGCTTTACCGTCAAGATGCTGCCCGGCTTCGAGGGAATCATGGTCGCTTCCTTCAGCTCGGCACCGGACGGTGAAATTTACGGAAGATTTGAGGGCTGCTTTGTTCCTTGTGACGACAACACCGGCAGAGGATTTTTGCAGACCCCATCCAACGGCAGCCGCGACCTGATCGACCCATACTTCACGATGGTCAACGGTGTGGAGCACTGCTATGTACAGTCCTACCTCTACCGCGATGAAGCAGCGCTGGAGAACTATGCAGGTCAGACCTTTGAAGAGCTGCCAAAGAGCGGCTACAACAGTGTATACCGCCTGACAGAGCGTCTGGAGAAGCTGCCAGCTCTGCCAGAGGGAAGAAGACTGATTGTCCTCAACAAGGACATGGAGGTCGTTTACGACAGCCAGAATCCGAAGGAGAGCGGCTATCAGCCGGTATCCGAAGGCTATATCAGCTTTATCTAATAAAGTATATAAAAAACTCTCGATCCTTTATGGGTCGGGAGTTTTTTATTCAGCTTGTACAGCGGATTTTGCGCACAAATCCTTCTGGAAAAAATAGGAAGACGCTCCATCGGGGTAAAAATATTCCTTAGTAAAATGAAAGCCACATTTCCGGGTGTAAAAATGATGGTTTCGGGTGGAGTAGCTGGGTGTTTCCACCGTCCAATGGGTGATGGACGGATGACTCTGCTCGATATGGCGCCAGATTTCGCTCCCAAATCCCCGGTTGCCAAGGGTGGGGTCCAGAAACAGAAGGTCCAAAATGCCGCAGTCGTTTTGGCAAATCAGGACATAGCCGCCAATCATCTTTTTGCCCAGCAGGACCTTGTAACACTGGCAGGAAGGGTCGCTGTAACGCTTTTGAATCAACGAGCCGTCGTCGTATCCCCTGGGACCGTCGTGCAGCAGGTCGGTGTGCAGAGCGGTGTCCCGGTCAAAGGCGGCAGTCATGATGCGGGTACATTCATTAAAATCTACAGGCTCTATTTTTTGATAGCACAGCATGGAGAACTTCCTTTCGGAGAAGATTGGAACAAAAAAAGAGTAAGGCTTTTAAAACCTTACTCTTTTGCGTTTGGATTATTCGCCAACGTATGGCAGGAAAGCAAGATGACGTGCGCGTTTTACAGCAACAGTCAGCTGTCTCTGATGACGAGCGCAGGTACCGGTTACGCGGCGTGGAATAATCTTTGCTCTGTCAGACAGGTATCTCTTCAGTCTTGGAACATCTTTGTAATCGATGTTTTCGATTTTATCCATGCAGAACGCACAAACTTTTTTTCTGCTTTTTCTGTTGCGTCTGTCATTTCTTTCGGTTCTTTCTCTTTCCATGAAACTTGACCTCCTTAGATAATTTCAAAGTTGTAAATACAAATGACCGCTCAGCGGTTTAGAAGGGAAGATCCTCTTCGTCATCGCCGACTTCCTCAAATTCCTCGGCAGCACCGTTGGAATATCCAAAACCGGAAGCCTGTGCAGGCTGCTGGAATGGAGATGGAGCAGCGGAATAGGATGACCCATTCGAGCGGGCAGGTGGCGGGGGACCAAAATCGTCCACAGCAGAAGAGGTGTTGGAGGAATTTTTGCTGTCTGCAAAGAATGCCTGATCCACCAGTACTTCCACAGCCTGACGCTTGTTGTCGTTCTTGTCCGTATAGTTGCGGACCTGAATCGAACCTTCCACAGCCATCAATCTGCCTTTGGAAAAATATCTGCTGATGAACTCCGCCGTCTGACGCCATGCAACACAGTTGATGAAGTCGGTCTGACGGTCCGCGCCCTTGCCGTAGTTACGGTCCACAGCAAGCGTGAAGGAAGTTACAGAGAGATCGGAGGCTGTTTTTCTCAGCTCAGGGTCTGCGGTAAGTCTTCCCATAAGAATTACACGGTTCAGCATGACAGTTCCTCCTAGTTGTCCTTCTTAACGATCAGGGAACGAAGAACGCCGTCGGTGATTTTGTAGTTACGGTCAAGCTCAGCAGGGAACTCTGGAGCGCTGGTGAAGGTAGCGTATACGTAGTAACCTTCTACCTCGTCTTCGATTGGGTAAGCCAGTCTGCGTTTGCCCCATTCTTCTACGGTTCCCAGTGTAGCGTGTTTTTCGATCAGACCGGTGAATTTTTCTACCAGAGCTTTGATCGCTTCGTCGCCGTTTTTGGTGTTGAAGATCATGATAGTCTCATAATTTTCGTTGAGTTTTGCCATTGTCAAAGCACCTCCTTTTGGACTTAAGGCCCTGCCGGTTTTGCAGGGCAAGGTTTGCCGCAGTTTTGCAGCAACGATAGAATTATAGCAAATATACAGATAGGATGTCAAGGAAAAAACGGGCAAAAAAATGCCTTTGCCCATTCTTTGGTGAAATGGACAAAGGCAGAGGAGAGCGGCGTGACTATCTTGGACGATTTTACTGCACACCCAACAGTAAAGCCATGACAATGCTGGCGCACAAGGTCAAAGCAATGACGGCAGCGATTGCCAGCAGGGGAGGCAGCGGGCTTGCGCCGCCCACCGACGAAAGGGTCTGGTAGTATTCGTTGGGAGAACCGCCGGTGGAGGCAGCCTTCAGTTGGGAAATCTTTTGGCGGCAGTGGTTGTAATAATGGCGGTTAGCGGTAAAGCCGCAGTAGATGGAAACGCCGAAGCGCACATACATCAGCAGTTGTGCCGCAATCTGCCATCCGCCCAAACCGGTCAAATCAAATTGCAGGGAGGACATCAGCATCGGGTCGGCAAGGGTCTGCTCGAGCATATGGAAGGAAAGCACCAGTGCCGGAACATTTGATAGAATGTAGAATCCAAACAGCAGGGCGCCGATTTTGTACATCTTTCGATAGAAGAAGTACAGGAAGCCAAAGAAGAAGGCGGACCAGTTGAAAACTTTTGCTTTGACGCGCTGGGCAAGGATTTTAAACACCCGCAGGAAGTAGACATAATTTTGACGAATCACGAAGATGAAATCTTTGGCAGCAAATCCGCCAATCTGGTCGTTTTCGTAGATGGCGCCGAACATACTCTCAAAGTCCGGGGACTGCTCCTGCCCGGAAACTTCGTCAAAGGGGTTTTCTACCACCGGGCGCTGATTGTTGTTGGATGGCTGACTTTCGGTTTTGTTTTTTAAAGGGAAGTGGCAATTCGGGCAACTTTCATCCTCGCTGTGGCAGAACAGCCCGCAGTTAGGACAGATGATGTCATCACTGCCATCGGCTGCCGCAGCGGGTGGTTGGTCGTTGGGATTCTGCCAGCTTAGATGCTGCGGGTGAAGCTGTTGTTCCATGGCACAGTGTCCAAGCTGTTTGTAGCACGCACGATGATGCGGGGCGCCGCACTCGGGGCAAACCACGATGTCGTCGCCCTCCTGAAATGGCTGTCCGCACACCGGACAACTGACACCCTTATAATTCATAAGATACACGCAACCTTTCTTTTATCTGTCATTTTGCATTTACTGAGTCAGTCCTGTGCAGATAAAAAGAAACGGCTTGACTCAAAGCACAGGTACTTGACGATATTTTCGACAAAAAACTTATATTCATTCAGTATACTATAAGTGAGAGAAAAAATCCAGCATCTAAATATGAATAAAAGAGAATCAAGGAATACTTTACAAGCGGGCAGGATTCTACTATAATAAAAGGTAAAACTGCCTGTTGTGCAACGATGCGGCGGTGGTTTGGATAGAAAATTGCTTATAAAACAGAATGGAAGATCATTTTTTACTTTTTGGATATACAGGAGGAAGCCGAATGCTTCAGACAAAGGAGCGTCTGCTCAAAAACAAAGGCTGAGCCGGCGCAGTTTTTTGACGGACAGGAACGCCGTAACAGCCAGCCGGTATAGTCGGCAGTCATTTTTAATCTTAAAGGATAACAGGAGGAGCAAAGATGCTTCAGATAGAAGAACTCAAACAGGAGCTGTTGGCGCAGCAGCCGAAGATTGAATATCTCAAGGAGGCGCTGGGCTATCAGAAGCTGCTGGAACAGAAAAAACAACTGGATGAACAGGCAGCGCAGCCGGATTTCTGGAATGATGTAGAAAACACCAAAAAGGTACTCAAGGAGCAAAAGACGGTCAACGAGAAGGTCGGCTCTTATGAAAATTTGGTGCGGATGTACGAGGACGCACAGACGATGCTGGAGCTTGCTGCCGAGGAAGAGTTTGACAGTGAGGAAGAACAGGAGAGCTTTTTGCAGGACATCCGCACCAGCTTAAAGGAGATTGCCCAGCGCATCGAGGAAGAAAAGCTGTCGGCACTGCTGTCCGGCGAGTTTGACCAGAACAATGCCATCCTTTCCTTCCACGCGGGTGCAGGCGGCACCGAAGCGCAGGATTGGGTGCAGATGCTCTACCGGATGTATGCCCGCTGGAGCGAGCGACATCATTTTAAAGTCAAGGTGCTGGATTATCTGGCAGGAGAGGAAGCGGGCATCAAAAGCGCCTCCATCCTGATTACCGGAACCAACGCCTACGGCTTTTTGAAATCGGAACATGGGGTACACCGTCTGGTGCGCATTTCGCCGTTCGATGCTTCCGGCAGAAGACAGACCTCCTTTGCTTCGCTGGAGGTCATGCCGGAGATCGACGATGACTATGACATCGAAATCAATCCGGCAGACCTGAAGATTGATACCTATCGCTCGGGCGGTGCGGGCGGTCAGCACGTCAACAAGACCGAATCTGCCATCCGCATCACCCATATTCCGACCGGGGTCATCGTTGCCTGCCAGAACGAGCGCAGCCAGCACCAGAACCGCGAGGTAGCAATGAAGATGCTCAAATCTAAATTGGTCAAAATCAAGGAGCGTGAACACCTCAAACGCATCGAGGACATCAAGGGCGAGCAGCAGCAGATTGGCTGGGGTTCCCAGATTCGCTCTTACGTCTTTATGCCGTATACCCTGGTCAAGGACCACCGCACCAACTGCGAAAGCGGCAACATCAACGCAGTGATGGACGGGGACCTCGACCCGTTTATCAACGCATACCTCAAGGCGGCATCGCAGGGAGAAATCTAAATAAACTGAAACACTCATCCGATTACAGCGGGTCAGAAAAGACACAGGTCTTTTCTGACCCGCTGTTTGTTTGCCGGAAGATTGCCTGGAAAAAATTTTAAAGTTGCCATTTTCCTGCAACAAAACCCTTCGCTTTAGACACCTTATTTACAGAAGCAGAAAATGGAAGGGGAGGATAATCTTTATAAAAGATATTTCAAATGGTGGAAATAATTTATGGAGTATCTGTAACAAACCATCCCTTTTCATCGTCTTATAGGCAAGAGGAGAAACCTGATAAGGCGGTATCAAAAAAGGAGAATTCCCGCTTCATAAGAGAAAGGAGCGTTACTATGAAACCAAAGAACGAGCAACCGTTTTACAAGGTTATTGCGGTGTTGCTGGCGGTCACCATGATGTCTGCCGGTTTGACCGGCTGCGATTGGTTTAAACCTCGGCAGGAGGAATCGCAGCAGACCATCGAACTGGAAGCACCAGAACCGGATGAAGAGGACCCGGGTGAGGACATTTTAGATGAAAACGAGGTGTCCGCAGAGGTGGACCCGACCATCGAGGAGAAGGAAGAGGGTCAGGTCAAGGAGGAACCGCAGGCAGAGGAGCCGCAGACCTCCAAGCCATCCACCCAATCCACCCAGCCTGCAACAAAGCCGTCGGGCAGCGGACAGCAGTCCTCGCGAGAGGACCAGACGACCCATACAGTGACCACCTCGGCACTGACTCCCGACCGCACAATAAAAAAAGAGCAGAAGCCTACGGTAGTTTACCAGCCGGTAGGAACCGAGCCGGTGGAAAAACAGCAGGCAACTGCGCTGGCACAGCCTACCCAGCAGGCGCCGGTTCCGAAAAAGGGAACCAGCTATCCGAACGCCCGCTTTAAAAAGAAGGGCAGCTACAGCGAATCGACCATCTATAAAAACGGATATATCGACATCGGTGCGGTGACAATCTCCAACAAGACCTTTACCGGAGATGTGTTCATCAACGTGCCTTCGGATACCGTTACCTTAAAAAATGTGGACATCAAAGGAACGCTGTACATCAACGGCGGCTCCGATTGGGTCAAATTGTACGACGTCAATGCAGCTTCTTTGGTGGTAGACAGCCAGGAGACCGCGAGGGTGTTTGCTTCTCGCGACACCGAGCTGTCCTCCGTCAGCATCAAAAGCAGCGCCATCCTGGAGGAAGGCGGACTGTACAGCGGCAGCCGCGGCTTTACCAATGTGACAGTCAACGCGCCGAAGGGAACCACCCTGACCCTGCGCAACCTCAAGCTCAACAAGCTCAAAACCGTTACCGCCTGTGAGGTGGTGTATGACGACGATACCATCATCAACTATGCTTACACCAATGCGCCGACCGAGCTGTACGGCTATGGACAGATCAACCGTCTGTACTGCAACAGCGATGGGGTCTACTACGATGCAAGACCGCTGTATGTAGAAACTGCCAGAGGATGCGCAGCGCCAAGCAGACGTTCCAATTCCGGCTCCGGTTCCGGCTCTAGCAGCACCGACAAAAAGGTGACGTTGCACAGCATCTCCAACCAGTATCTGGACATCGGGGAAAAGAAGATCGTGGGCATCGACCACAACGGCAGCTCGCTGAAGGTTACGACCAGCAATGCCAGCGTGGCAAAGGTGACCTATTCCAATTCCAAGAGCCACATCACCATGACCGGAGTAAAACCGGGCAGAGCGACCATCAAGGTGACCTCCTCCCGCTCGGGTTACACCAGCAGGACCGTTTCCTTTGAGATTGTGGTCAAGGATACCTCCGGCAGCAAATTGCAGCTGTCGGGCATCTCGGACAAGAAAATGGAGGAAGGCAGTGTGCGCTACATCAGCGTCAACACCAACGCCAGCCGCATCAAGCTGTCCAACTCCAACAGCAACGTAGCACAGGTGACCGCAGACGGCTTCCAGCTGAAGGTGCGCGCCATCAAAGCCGGCACCACCACCGTCAAGGTGACCGCTTCCCGCTCGGGCTATACCTCCAAGAGCACTACCTTCCAGGTGACTGTTTATAGAAACAGCAGCAGCGGCGGCGGAAGTGAAGGCGGAAGCGACCGGGATACCGTGTACATCCGCAGCATCGACGACCAGGTTCTCAGCAGAGGCAGCGAACGAATCATCAACGTGCGCACCGATGCCAGTGCGATTGATGTTTCCACCTCCAACAGCAGCGTGGTCAAGGTAAGCTCCCGCCGGGACGACACCATCGTTCTGGAGGCAGTGGGTGCAGGAACCGCCAAAGTGACGGTGACCGGCTCCCGCAGAGGATATTATGATACCAAGGTCAGCTTTTGGGTGGATGTATACGGCAGCAGCATCTCTGCTCCGACCGTCTATGTCAACGCAGGCAGCCAGAGCTATCCAAACGGCAGCTGGACCAATCAGAATGTGACCTTTACCCTGACCGGCTACGGCAGCGGCAGAAAGGTTTATTCCTATGACCGTCCGGCAAAGATGCCAAATGAAAAACCGGCTTCGTGGGGAAATCGCCAGCAGCTGACCGACGGAACACTGACCGTAAAAAATGAAGATCAGAGAGACTATTACTTCTTTACCGACGGCAGCGCGGGCACCAGCGAGGCGACCGGTATCTACACTGTGCGCATCGACAAAACCATGCCGACAGTCGAAGCAATCGATGCAAAAAACAATACATTGACCTTCCAGGTGGCAGATGCTCTTTCCGGTGTCAAGTCGGTAGCGGTGAGCGGCAATAACATCACCACCACATTGGCAACCAGCAGCGACGGAAAATACCGTTTCGTAGCAGACAAAGAGGGCAGCTACACCATCCTGGTCACCGACAACGCAGGCAATGTCAACAACCAATATAAGGTAGATCTCAAAGGCAGCACCCAGACCGATACAGAGCCGCCAGTCATCGGAATGGCAAAAGAAGACAGCATCAATGGTTCGGCATGGTACAAAGAAGATAAGCTGGTTCGCCTGACCATCACTGACAACGTCGGCGTGCAGAGCGTACAGGTAAAGGTACAGGGTACAGGAAAGGGACTCAGCGTAGAACACATTAGCGGCACCGACATTTACCAGTTTGTTGCCAATAAAGAAGGCGCAGTCGGCTATGAAATCACCGCACGTGATGCAGCGGGCAACAAAGCAGAGATGCCGCTGGCTGTTCGTGTGGATAAGAGCGCGCCAACCCTGGGAGCCATCACAACACAGGGAACGACCGTTACCTTCCAGGCAAACGATACGGTTTCGGGAATCGGCAACATCTTTGTGGTTCCGGCGGACAATACAACTGCCGGAGTGCAAATCAATGGAGAAACAGTTGAGCAAAACGGAAACGGCACCTACTCCTTTATTGCAAAGGAAAATGTCAACTACACCATCACCGCTGTGGATAAGGCAGGCAATGGAAGCAAATCGGAGCAGGTGATGATCAGCACAACCACTCCGACACCTCCTTCGACAGTGGAAAAACCGGTCATTACCATCACAGCGCTGGACAACACCCTTGCCCAGAGCAAAATCATCGAGGCAAAGGTGGATGCCAATGTGACCGGCACACAGAAATTGCAGGTGAGCATCTCGCCGACAGGCAAACAGCAGCCGGTCAACCTGCTGGAAGAGAGCAACATCTATCACTTTGAGGTGGACAAAAACGGTACCTACACCATCACCGCAGTCATTTTGGAGGGTACAACCGAGAAGGCGCGTGCAACACAAACAGTCGAGGTCAAGGGCATCGACAGCGAAAAACCGGTCATCGCCATCACCCAAAACCAGAACGGCGTGGTCGAATTTACCGTCACCGACCTCAACTCGGTAACCGCCAAATTTGACGGAACGGAAGTCAAAATGAATCTAACAACAACCAGCCAGGGCTTGGTATACAGTGGTCGTGTGGAAAACGTACAGCCAGGCAAACACACCATCGTTGCCACCGACAAGGTAGGAAACCAGGCAAGCGCAGATGTTGTTGTAGCAGCTGCCAAACAGCAGCCGACCTTGAAGGCAGGAAATCAGCAGGTCAATGAAACTGCGACCAGTGTTGTCATTCCAATCGAAGTTTCCGATGCGGACGGCAACGCAGCACAGGTCAAGGTGACCAGCGACAAGGGTCAGCTTACCGGCAGCGGCAGCAGTTACACCCTGACCGTTACCGAAAACGGAACCTATACGGTTACCGCAGAGGACAGCAAGGGTAGTCGCACACAGGTACAGATTCCGGTGGAAGCAATCAAAGGCAACGTTGCGCCGACAGTAAAAGCAGGAAACCAGCAGGTCAATGAAACTGCGACCAGTGTTGTCATTCCAATCGAAGTTTCCGATGCGGACGGCAACGCAGCACAGGTCAAGGTGACCAGCGACAAGGGTCAGCTTACCGGCAGCGGCAGCAGTTACACCCTGACCGTTACCGAAAACGGAACCTATACGGTTACCGCAGAGGACAGCAAGGGTAGTCGCACACAGGTACAGATTCCGGTGGAAGCAATCAAAGGCAACGTTGCGCCGACTATTGCAGCGGAGCAGCCGCAGATCAACGCCACCAGCGCCACCATCCGCGTGACCGTCGATGACAACGGCGGAACGGAAATCACCTCGGTCACCGACCAGAACCTTAACGCAGCTGCGTTGCAGGCGGACGGCAGCTATCTGCTCACCGTTACCGAGGACGGCAGCTACACCATCACTGCGACCAACAAAGCGGGCAAGTCCGCGTACACTACCGTTGTCGTCAGCGGCATCGACCGCACCCCTCCGGTTGTTGAGCAGCCAACGGTCAGCTACAACGAAAACATGACCAGTGCCCAGATTGTGTTGAAAGCCAACGATGGAAACGGCAGCGGCATCGCCAAGGTGACCGCATCGGGCGTTGAGATGAGCCTGAGCGAGGGCAACTATATCCTGAACGTCACCCAAAACGGCGAGTATGCGATCGTTGTCACCGACAAGGCGGGCAACCAGGCACAGGCACAGGTCACAGTGAATGGCATCGACAAAACAAATCCTGATATTCGCCAGACCAGCGACAACACCAGCTGGAAGCAGAAGCATGAGGTCACCTTCGCGGTCACCGATGAGGGCAGCGGCATCAGCAGCGTGCAGGTAACCAAGGACGGCAAGACCATCACACACAGCGAAGGAAACGGTTACCGTTTCACCGCAGAGGAAAACGGCAGCTATCTCATCACAGCAACCGATAAAGCGGGCAACTCCGCCACAAAGACGGTGGAAATCAAAACGGTGGATCAGACAGCTCCGACCGTTGTTCCACAGCTGAAGAATGGTGACAAGGCAATCAATCCTTACAACGGCAAGGATGCCAGCATCTATCAGGGAGGCAAGGTGACCGGCTATACCGTCAGTGTGCCACAGGAAGCGACAGCGGCAAGTCCGCTCAGCGTGCAGGTGAAAACCGACAAGCAGACTGAATTTAAGACCCTGAGCAAGGATAACATGAAGATTATCCTGACAGAAGGAACGCACACCGTCACCCTGCGGGCAATCGACGGCGCCGGAAATGTGGGCAAAGAGGTTCAGTACAAAATCAAGGTCGACTTACAGACGACCCAGACACAGAAACCTGCCGGTGAAACAAAGCCGGATGGCGCCGAATTGCAGCAGAGCCAGCCAGCCGATGTAAAGGCACAGCAGGAAACTGCATCGACAAAGCAGCAGGTAAAGAAAGTTCGGCAAAGCACTCCATCAGATGCAAACCCATCCAATGCAGCACAACAGGGAATCCAATCGGGTGACCCACAGCCAAAAGAATCCTAAGAGTATCACAAAAAAGCCACCTGAACAACCGTTCGGGTGGCTTTTCGTTTGTGATTTTGTGGTTGAATTTTGCTTTAGCCGATCCACCAGCTTCCGTCGGGAGCCTGATAAAGCGAGCCGACCTCCTCGGATAGAAGGTTGCCGTCAAAATCTCTTGTGATGAGCTTGTCATAATAGCGGTAGCGGTCGGTTGCACAATTTTTTTCGGAATCCCAGCCCTCCTCTACCCAGGCTTCCAGATAGACTTTATCCCCTTCAATTCGTATAGCGCTTTCACTGCTGCCCAAGGGGAAGGAGAACTTTTGTGGGTAATAGCAGACAAACTGCTCATCCTGGCTGACAATATGCACCGAATCTCCGATGATATGCAGACTGTACAGATTGACTTCTTTTATGGGCAGCTGGGTCACCTGCTGCAAACAGCTGTCCGGGACCCACTGGTAGAGCCGGATGACATTGCAGGAAAAGTCCCCTTGCAAAAAGTAGTATTTTCCTTCTAAGAAAACGGGATTGCCATAAAGAACATCCTGTCGTTTGTCAAATGGCTGGTAGACCTTGCC
>SAMEA3387512__coassemble_1575_pt1 | contig 15433 bp, 16 predicted proteins | sample SAMEA3387512__metabat2_low_PE_029 | metagenome-assembled genome bin SAMEA3387512 (sample SAMEA3387512) | Felis catus | biome: Faeces | place: United Kingdom | collected 2012 | reverse complement strand
TAGAGCGGTGCCAACACTTTTCAAAGCGACTTGTTTTAAGTCGCTTTTTTTGTTACACTGAATGTGAAATATAGGTGTAGTACAAAATACCACCTACAAGGAGGAGAAGAACCAGTGAAATTTTGCAAACGCCTTTTGCTGGCAACAACAGCAGTCTCTTTGACCCTTCTTCTGTCGGTTGCTGGAAGTGCGCAGGCACAGCAGCGCTGTCAGACCGATGGTCAAGAAAGAAAAGTCCATCTGCATCTGTCTGACCCGCAGCTGCCAGAGGAGTTGGTCTGTGAGGTCATCGACGAATTTACCGACCGTTATTCTGAACAGCTTGCACAGTGGACCCATCAGGGTCAGTCTGTTCAGCATCAACATGGTCGCCATCATTCCCGTTCTAGCAGCTGCCAGAACGCTTGTCAGCGCACTGATTGTCCGACCTGCCCCAACCGGACAGAGTGTCGCCGCATTGATTGCGTAACCTCCCACAGCTGCACAGTACCGCAGGAGTATGAGGCAGGCTGGGTTGCTTTTTCCGATGCCGAAGATGCCTCCACCGGGCAGGTCAAGGTCCTCTGTCGCCGCTGTCAGGCACCGGGCTGTAACTTTTTGGAAAAGGAATGGGAAGTAGACCCGACCAAATAAATGTACAGACAAAAAAGCTGTCCTTCACATCGAAGGGCAGCTTTTTTGTACTCTTTCATATGAATTTAGCTTCTGAATTTTTCAACCGGAACCTGCTTTGTTTTCAAACGGTCAGAAACAGCTTCCCGAATCAGTCGGTAGAGGACCGAGAACATCGGAATGTAGACCAGCATCCCTAACACACCCATCATGCTGCCGCCGAGGGTAACAGCGACCAGCACCCACATGGAGGGAAGCCCAACCGAGCTGCCGACCACACGCGGGTAGATGATGTTGCCCTCAAACTGCTGAAGGAAGAGGAACAGTACTACAAACCAGAAGGCGCGGACCGGGTCGACCAGCAGAATGAGGAAGGCGCCGATGACACAGCCGATGAAAGCGCCGAAAATCGGAATGAGGGCGGTGAAGGCAATCAGGGTGCTGATAATCATGGCGTACGGGAATCGCAAAATGCTCATGCTGACAAAGAACAGGGTTGCCAGGATGACTGCCTCGACACACTGACCGGAGAGGAACTTGGAGAAGGTGCGATTGGTCATCTGACCGACCCGGACCAGATAGTCGGCGTGCGGCTCCTTGAGCAGAGCGTACAGCAGCTGTTTTGTCTGGCTGCCCAGCTTTTCCTTGTTCATCAGCAGGTAGAAGGAAAAGACAATCGCCAAAAACCCGGTGACGATGCCGTTGAAGATTCCGCTGGCTACCGTAAAGGTGGTGTTTAACACATTGCCTGCACCATTTTGCAGGAAGTTGACCACCTGGGTGATAATCTCCCGCCAGTCGATAGAGGTCAAATCCAGATTCAGGTTCAGCTCCTCCAGCCACACAGCCGCCTGCGGCATCCAGTCCATCAGCTCCTGTGCCCATTGGTTGAGCATCAGCGGAAAATTGCGCAGGTTGTTGACAATGGAAGAAAAGCTGCTGACCGTTTCCGGTACAACAATCAGTGTGCCGACGCCGATGATGCCAATAACCAGCAGAAGGCTTAAAATCAGGCTGAGCGGACGTTTAGCACGGTACCAGATAGGCGGTTTGGCAGGAACAGTACTCCCTTTGCCAGCCGGTTTGGCAGCAGCCTGTGCGGCAAGGCGCTTCTGGTAGGGTTTGATGAAACAGGCGTTTTCCAAAGCCCGCATCGGGACGTTGACCACAAAGGCAATCACGCCACCGATCAGGAAGGGCTGAAGCAGTCCCAGCGCAAGTGCGATCAGACGTTTGATAAACTCGGTGTTTTTTAATCCCCAGCTGAGCAGAATGGCAAAGCTAATCAGCCCGATAATTTTTTTTATTGTTTGTTTGTCCAATTCCATTTTCTCTACTCCTCCTTTTTCTTTTGGATTGTGATTACAAGCAGAATAGGGAAAGGCAGATATAATATCTGCCATCGATTTTACAAGTTGCCGCAGATCTTCCCCGGATGCTCCACCGTTAGGATGCGGGAAAACAGCTCGGGTGAAAGGCGGTCGTGCAGCGTCTGCATCACCGAAAAATCTCCCCAGAAGTGGATGGGAAGGATGTTTTTTGCAAACACCCGGCTGTCAAACGCCAGCAGTCCGCGCAGGCAGTCGCTGTGTAAACGCGGGTCCACCGGGATGCAGGCAAGGTCAAGGTGATTGCCGTCCAGTGCATCTGCCAGCAGCTGCATCTGCTGCTGGTAACGCTTTGCCTGATCGAGGTTGAATTCCTCCTCTTCGCCCTCCCAATGCCACCAGTTTAAATCTCCGGCGTGGTAGATGCGCTTGTCGTCCACCTCCACCAGATACGCCAGTCCGATGTCGGTCGACTCAAAGGTGGTCACTGTCATGTCCGGCAGGTGGTAGGTTTGGTTGGGTGCGGCAAATAAATCCCCCTGATAGATTTCATCAAATTCTTCGGGCAGAACAAAGCGCACCCGCTTTAATCGGTCGCGCAGAGAGAAGATGGCAGGGTCAAAGTGGTCGGGGTGCTCGTGGGAAACAAAGATGACCACATCCTTGTCCCGCAGCTCATCAGGATTTACAAACCCCTGTGCCAGTCCCATCCCTTTTGGTGGTTGGAGCGTTTTGCCAAACAGGTCAAACAGCAGCAGGTGGTTGTTGGTTTCCACAGCAATCGCACTGTGGTCGAGATACCAGATCATGTTACCTTTCCTTTCTGTGTTGCCGTTCTCTGTCCAGAAAAAATGCCGCCAGTTTCGGCGGCACCTTTTGCTTTGTTTTGGGTTAGATGGTTTCTTTGTCAGCTTCGTCCTCGATTTGAGCATCCTCGACCGGCTGTTCTTCGCAGCTTTCACAGGGCTGCTCGGTGCAGCAGGTTTCTTCACAGCTTTCACAAGGCTGTTCTGCGCAGGCTTGCTCTGTGCAGCAAGCTTCTTCGCAGCCTTCCGATTCACTTTCTTCATAAAACTCTTCAGACACCGGTTTTTCTTCAGGCTTTTGCGCAGGCTCTTGAACAGGAGCCTGCGGCGGGTTTTCGCCCTCGCAGGGACATTCGGTGTAGTCAGCGTCCAGATTGCTCTTGCGGTCTTTGATGACCTTTACGCACACAGCGGCGGCTCCGGCTGCGGCAGCGCCCAACAGGGCAAGCAGTGCAAATTTTTTCATTAAAAAAACCCCCTTTGGATGGTTGTGATGACCCTTTTCTATGATTCTATCGATTATAATCATATATATCATAAAATGAAACGTTTGTCACTACTAAAATGGTAAATAAATTGTGTATTTTTCTTGTCCCATCAGGCAGGAAGCCGGGCCGGAAGAATTTTGTTGAAAAGATGCCTTTATTCCTGCGGAGAAATGCGTTATAATGGAGTGCGTTGCAGAAAATATAAAGATTTACCTTCAGAAAGGGGTAAGGATATGAATATTCTAATCATTGGCTGCGGCAAGGTCGGTTCCCGTCTGGCGGATGTGCTGTGCCAGTTGGGGCATGACGTCGCCATCATTGCCCAGAAGAGAGAGAGCTTCGACCTGCTTTCGGACGATTTTTCCGGTTTCACCATCCAGGGTGTGCCCATCGACCTGGACATTCTGCGGCAGGCAGGCATCGAGGGTTGTGACGCCATCGCTGCTGTCACCGAGGACGATAACACCAACATCATGGTCTGCCAGATTGCAAGGGAAATTTTCAACGTTCCTCGCATTGTTGCCCGTATCTTCGACCCGCTGCGGGAGGACATCTTCTCTCGCTTTGATATTCAGTCGGTCTGTCCGACCAACATCACCGTTTCGTCGGTCTATGCGATGCTGACCAAACGCACCCAGACCAGACACATCACCGTCGGCAACGAAGTTATGTCGGTGTCCACCATGGAGCCGCCGCACGAGCTGGTGGGACTGACAGTGGAGGAAGCCGCACGCCGTTTGCAGCCGGAATCGCTGATTGCGCTGGTGGACCAGACCGGTGAAATCAGCATGACAGTGGACCTGCTGCTCGACCCAAACCATTTCAGGACCATCCGCGCCACCGATAAGCTGCTGGTCAGCACCGATATTCGTTAGTGGCAGCTGCTGTTGGAAAGGAAGAGAGAGTATGAACGTAATTGTAATCGGCGGAGGTAAGGTCGGCTTTTACCTGTGCAAGACATTGTTGGAGCATGGGCACCAGCCGCTGATCATTGAAAAAAATAAACGCACCTGCGAGTATGCAGCCAATCAGCTGGACATCGCTGTGGTCAATGCCGACGGCTCCACCATCGAGGCGCTGACTACCGCCAACGCCTCCCGGGCAGATGCAGTCATCGCGGTCACCGGTCTGGACCAGGACAATCTGATTTCCTGTCAGCTGGCAAAGCGAATCTTCAAGGTGCCGAAAACGGTGGCAAGGGTCAATAATCCAAAGAATGCTGTCGTAATGAAAAAATTGGGAGTTGATATTCCAATCTCCAGCACCGATAATATCGCCCGTCTGCTTGAACGAGAGGTGGATGCAGCCCGCATCAAGTCGCTGCTTTCGCTCAACCGCGGTGAGGCGACTTTAAGCGAGCTGCTCATCCCCGAGCGCTATGAACTGGACGGAAAACGTCTGTTTGAGCTTGACATCCCGGAGAATGCGGTCATCGCAGCCATCTTCCGCAGCGACAAGCTGATTATTCCGCGAGGAAACACACAGGTGCTCAGCGGGGACAAGCTGCTGGTCATCGCGAAGGACCGGGTCATCCACGAGCTTTCCACCGCGCTCAAGTTGAAATGATGCAAAAAATTTGCCACAAAAAATTCCTGTCCGCACTGCCATTGACATCGGGCAGGGAAAAGGATAAACTGATAATAGGAAAGTTTTGGTTTTTTTGACAGATGCGGCTGTTCGGCTCTGTCAAAGGGAAATCGGTTTTCAATCTATTTGCAAAAACAAACGGGGAACAACTCCCCAAGGAGGAATTTACGGTGGAAAAGACAAACGACAATCTGACCCAGCCGGCACAGGACCGCTTTAAGCTGCTGCGCGAGTATGCAGTCATCACAGCGGGATTGTTTTTGGCTGCACTGGCAATCTATTTCTTTATGATGCCAAGCAACATCATCTTCGGCAGCATCACCGGTCTTGCGATGGTGCTGGTTCACTTCATCCCGGTTTCGGTTTCGGTGATGACCTTCATCCTCAACCTCTTCTGTCTGGTCATCGGTTTTGTGTTTGTGGGAAAGGAGTTCGGTGCAAAGACCGTCTACACCTCGCTGTTGCTGCCGGTGTTTCTGTACATCTTTGAGGTGCTCTTCCCAAACAACCCTTCACTGACCAACGATATGACCCTGGATGCGCTGTGCTGTGTCCTGCTCATCAGTGTCGGACAGGCGCTGATGTTCAACGCCAACGCTTCCTCGGGCGGCTTGGACATCATCGGCAAGGTTATCAACAAGTACACCCATATCGAGCTGGGTCAGAGCATTGCAGTGGTGGGCGCTCTCACCGTTGCCAGCTCCATTCTGGTTTATGACACCAAAACCCTGGTCATCGGCTTTCTGGGCACCTACTTCAACGGCATCGTCATCGATTCGTTCATCAGCGGCTTTTCCAGACGCAAAAGGGTCTGCATCCTCTCCCAGCACCACGAGCAGCTGGCGGATTACATCATGCACGACCTGCACCGCGGCGTGACCCTGTATGAAGCAAAGGGCGGCTATGACAACAGTGAAAAGCTGGAGATTGTCACCATCCTTGCCAAAAATGAGTACGCACAGCTGATGGAATATATCCGCAATAACGACCCGAAGGCGTTTGTAACGGTCAGCACCGTCAGCGAAGTGGTCGGCTATTGGAACTCGAATAAAAAACGATAAAACAAGCAACAGCAGAGAGGCAGAACAGCTCTCTGCTGTTTTTTTGTGCTATAATATAAAGCGTTCGCTTTATATTATAGTGTGAAAAGAACATATCATACATGCTAAACAAAATCAACCGGAATTTGTGCAGGTTTTTTTCAAGATATGATGGTAAAAACCATAATTTGTGGTATAATGGAGCAGAGGTCTTGACTGACTTTTGAAAAAGAATCAATGCATTGGAGGTTTTTACAGATGATTTCTAAAGAAATGGAAACCAGAATCGACCAGTTTATTGCAGATAATAGACAGAATCTTTTGCAGGATGTTGCCACCCTGGTCAACATCAAGAGCGTCAGTGTAGCAAATGACAATCCACAGGCTCCATACGGCGAAGGCTGCCGCAAGGTGCTCGACAAAGCTTTGCAGATTTGCGAAGGCATGGGCTTTGCTACCAAAAACTATGATTATTATGCAGGTTCCGCTGTATACGGCAACGCAGAAAAAGAGATTGCTCTGCTGGCACATCTGGACGTTGTACCGGAGGGCGACGGTTGGAGCCATGACCCATACGATATGATTGAAAAGGACGGCTACATCTACGGACGCGGCGTTTCGGACGATAAGGGTCCAGCAGTGATTGGTCTGTATGCGCTCAAATGTATGAAGGAGCTGGGTATCCAGCCAAACTACACCTACCGCATGGTATTCGGATGCAGCGAGGAAACCGGCATGACCGACCTGCCACACTATCTGGCAGCAGAGAAGGAGCCAACCTTTGCCTTTACACCGGACGCAAGCTTCCCGGTTTGCATCGGTGAAAAGGGTCAGCTCAGCGTGGTGATTGAACTGGCAGTCGATGGCAAGGTCATCACCGACGTTGTCGGCGGCACCGTCAGCAACGCAGTCTGCGCCAGCGCAACGGCAACCCTCAAAGGTATTACCGAGGCAGACCTGGGCAACTATGACCACAAGGTATACCATGCAGAAGCAGTAGAAGGCGGCATCAAGGTAACAGCTACCGGCAAGACTGCTCATGCAGCAAAACCGGAAGGCTCCATCAACGCAACCAAACTGCTGTTTGAGCTGATTTCCACCCTGCCACAGCTTTCTGAGATGGAAAAGAAGGCAATGGCAGCCGCAGCTGAGGTCCTCAAGGACAGCAACGGTGCAGGCATCGGCGCAGCGGTTGAAGATGAAGTATCCGGCAAGATCACCCATGTCAACGGCGTGGATTCGATGAAGGACAACGTCATCTCCCTGAAGTTGGACATCCGTTATCCGGTCACCTTCAAGGGCGACGAGCTGTTTGCCATGATGGAAAAATATGTAGCGGAGCACGGTGCAAAGGCAGTTCTGAGAAAGAACACCTCCCCGGTTTACAAACCGGCAGACACCGCAGAAATCAAAACCCTGCTGGCTGCACACGACTATGTCACCGGTGAAAAGGGCGTACCGTACACCATCGGCGGCGGCACCTATGCAAAACACTTTGAAAATGCAGTTGCCTTCGGTCCCGGCTTCCACGGCACACCAAACCCATGTCCAGAAGGCAAGGGCGAGGAGCATATGCCGGATGAGTGCAACAACATCGAGTGTATGTTTAAAGCACTGAAAATCTACATTCTGAGCCTGATTGGCTTGAACGAACTGAGCCTGTAAGAACAATAAAAAAGGGACTCCACCGGGAGTCCCTTTTTTAAAGGTAAAAAAACGGGAAAGCAAAACAAAAAAGCCACCGACCGGTCGGTCGATGGCTTTTGGTGCGAGTGACGAGACTTGAACTCGTACGTCGAAGACACACGCCCCTCAAACGTGCCTGTCTGCCTATTCCAGCACACTCGCATTCAACGTTCCTAATTATACCACCATAAAAAAGAAATGTCAAGCACTTTTTTTGCCTTTTCCGAAAGAAAGGAAGAAGAATTGACAAAAGTAAGATGCTTTAAATTTTTATGAAATTTAAAGCAGGGTCTAGGAATTTTCTGATAGACGTAGTATACTAAATAAGAGCTTTCCGCCATGGGAAAGCAAAGAGAGGAAAAAGGGGGAAAAAGATTGCGCAGCAGAAACAGTATCTATTCTCATCGCAGAAAAAACAGGAAAAAAAGTCTGCTGATTTTTCTTGCCGTTTTGGTCCTGGCAGCTGCCCTGGCACTGGGCGTTTCAGCTTATTGGGGAAAGATGCAGGAGAAAAACGAGCAGCAAACTGCGCAGGCACAGGCACAGGGAGAAATTCCAAAGGAGGTGCTCAGTCAGCAGCAGCTGGAGGAATCCGATTTGAGCCAGTCGGATTCGACCGAGCCGACCGAGTCAACCCAATCTGATTCGACCGAGCCGACCGAGTCAACCCAGTCTGATTCGACCGAATCAACCGGGCAGACCCAGCCAGAGCAGGAGCAGCCACAACAGCAGCCGAGCCAGCCGGATGTGACCGAGCTGACCAGCGAGCGCATCCTGTCCTCGTCGGCACTGGTGCCCAACAGCGGCTCGAGCGTCGGCGACGAATACTTTGACGATGCCGCTTTTGTGGGAGATTCCATCACCGAAGGCATCAAGCTGTATGAGGTGATGACCAACGCTACCGTGGTGGCAGCCAGAGGCATCAATCTGGACAATGTCTTTACCGACGACCAGATTCGTACAGCACAGGGAAACAGCACCGTGATGGGCGCTCTGGAGGCAGCGGAGCCCAAAAAAATCTATATCATGTTCGGCGCAAACGGCGTGGGCTGGTTCACCGAGCAGCATTTCACCGACGTTTACACAAAGTTTGTGCAGGCGGTCAAGGAGCAGCATCCCGACAGCCAGATTTATTTGCAGTCCATCCTGCCGGTCACCCAGGAGTTTGACGACTCCCGCGAGGACATTTCCAACGACAAGATCAACCGCTATAACGAGCTGGTGGTCGAGATTGCAGAAGAGCAGAAGGTGCATTATCTGGATGTTGCTTCTGCCTTTAAGGACGAAAAGGGCTGCCTGCCGGAGGATTCCAACGGCGACGGTATGCACTTTGGAAACAAATATTATCAAAAATGGTTCGACTATCTTAAGTCGCACACAGCAGAGGAGGAATAACAATGAAAAAAATGAAACGATTTTTGGCAGCAGCTCTGGCAGCAGTTACACTGGCAATCAGCTTTGCGGGCTGCGGAAATAAAAGCGAGTATATCTCCTTTGACGAGGTCTACTCCTCGCTGACCGGCGGCATCGACTTTTCTGCCAGCAAGATGCAAAAGCAGGGCGAGGCTGCACTGAACAACTACTACTATATCGACCCGACCACCTTGGAAAACTATGCTATCTATATGGCGGATTATGCCACCGGCAACGCCGACGAGATTGCCATGTTCCAGGTCAAAGAGTCCGACCAGGTCACTGTGGTCAAGAGCCTTATCAACGACCGCATCAAGGATTTGAAGGTGCGTTATGAGGACTACAAGCCTGAAGAGATGACCAAGCTCGACAGTGCAGTGGTCGAAGAAAAGGGCAATTATATCTTTGTGGTCATTTCGCCGGATAACGAAAAGGCAAAAGAGATTCTCAAAGAAGCCATCAAGTAACAAAGATAAACGGGCGTGGGGAAGGTGTTTTCCCTGCGCCTGTTGCAGTTTTACAAAAAACACCGCCTCCCTCTAGACCGGTGGGGGACATTGTGTTAAAATAATATCGGAAATTCTTTGTATTTTGTCTTATCAATCCAAAGGAAAAGAGGGCTTTATCAATGAAAGTTGTAGTAACCAAAGATTATACCGAAATGTGCAAGCTTGCCAGCCGCATCTTTGCAGCACAGATCACCTTAAAACCGGACAGCGTGTTGGGTCTGGCAACCGGCTCCACTCCGGTCGGAATGTATAAAGAGCTGATTCAGATGTACAACGAGGGCAGAGTGGACTTTAGCCATGTAAAAACTGTCAACCTGGACGAGTATGCAGGACTGAACGGCGACAACGACCAGAGCTACCGTTACTTTATGAACCACAATCTGTTCGACCACATCAACATCAACAAGGAAAACACCAGCGTTCCATGCGGCACCGCAGAGGATTTGCAGGCAGAGTGCGAGCGCTATGAGCAGCTGGTAGAGCAGACCGGCGGCGTGGACATCCAGCTGCTGGGCATCGGCAACAACGGTCATATCGCCTTCAACGAGCCATGTGAGGAGTTCCCGGAAAAGACTCATGTGGTCGATTTGACCCAGAACACCATCGAAGCAAACGCCCGCTTCTTCGAGTCGATGGACCAGGTGCCAAAGAAGGCATTGACCATGGGCATCGGCACCATCATGAAGGCAAAGAAGATCGTGCTGCTGGCAAACGGTCCGAAGAAGGCACAGACCATCTATGACACCGTTTATGGTCCCATCACTCCAAAGGTACCGGCAAGCGTACTGCGTCTGCACCCGGATGTTACCATCTTTGTGGATGAAGAAGCAGGAGCGCTGCTGAAAAAATAATGAACAATCCGTTTCCCTATTCTGATAGCAATAAACGGTATCACACCTTCAACTACTTCCTGCGCCATCACTTTGGCTGCAAGGTGGCAAAGGTTTCGCTGGATGCGGGCTTTACCTGCCCAAACCTCGATGGGACCAAAGGCACCGGCGGTTGCACCTACTGCTCGTCGCGCGGCAGCGGGGATTTTGCCGGGGACGTTCATCTTCCGCTGGACCGGCAGTTTGAGCAGGTGCGGCAGGTGATGGACCACAAGTGGGAGGACACCCTGTACATCCCGTATTTTCAGGCGCACACCAACACCTATGCGCCGCTGCCGGTGCTGCGGGAAAAGTTTGAGCAGGCGCTTAACTTTCCCAACGTGGCAGGGCTTGCCATTGCCACCCGTGCCGACTGCATCAGTGATGAAACAGCCGACTATTTGGGCGAGCTTGCACAGCGCACCTATCTGGAGGTGGAGCTGGGACTGCAAACCATCCACGACATCACCGGTCAGCGGATCAACCGCTGCCACAGCTATGCCGATTTTCTGCGCGGCTACCAAAAGCTGCAAGAGCGTGGGGTGCAGGTCTGCGTCCACATTATCGACGGACTGCCCGGCGAGGACCATCAGATGATGCTGGAAACCGCACGGGAATTGAGCCGGCTTTCGCTGCACAGCATCAAGATCCATCTGCTGCACGTCTTAAAAGGGACGGTGATGGCAGAACAGCTGCAGCGGGGAGAGTTCCGTCTGCTCGAGCGTGAGGAGTATGTCAACATCGTCTGCGACCAGCTGGAGCTGCTGCCGCCGGAGCTGATTGTCCAGCGGGTGACCGGCGACGGAGAAAAAGAGGCATTGGTTGGACCGATGTGGAGCTTAAAAAAGCTGTGTGTCCTCAATGAAATCGACAAGGAACTGGTCCGACGGGACAGTTGGCAGGGAAAATTCTATCAAAAATAAGCACAGGAGCAGGAGAAGGGGAGAACCTTTCTCCTGCTTTTTTGTAGAAGAAAACAAAACCGGCAACCTGCGGAAAAAATTGCCGGACAAGGCAAAATCATTTTTACACTTTTTGCGATTTGTGCTATAATGGGTCTGATAATATCCTGCGCAATGCAACAAAACCTCCGGCGCAGCAGTTTTTGGGAGGATGAGCCTATGGAAGAGCTGGATTATCAGCAGAAATTTGAACAGCTGTTCACCACCCACATCAGGCGCGAGGGTGCAGAACAGCTGCTGGAATGGCTTAAAAAGACCGATTTTTTTACCGCGCCTGCCAGCACCAAATATCACTGTGCCTGTCAGCATGGGCTGGTGATGCACAGCATCAGCGTGTTTGAAACGATGGTGGACCGCTTTTTTGAGGAAGGCGACAGCATGGAGAGCTTTGCCATCTGTGCGCTGCTGCACGACGTGTGCAAGGCGCAGTTTTACAAGGTCAGCTCCCGCAATGTCAAAAACCCGGAGACCGGCAGGTGGGAGGCGCAGCCTTATTTTTCCATCGATGACCAGTTCCCGTTTGGTCATGGGGAAAAATCAGTCTTTCTGATTGAGCGCTTTTTGCGGCTCAAGCCCTCCGAGGCGGTTGCCATCCGCTGGCACATGGGCGGGTTTGACGATGCGGCGCGCGGCGGCAGCTTTTCTATCAGTCAGGCGTATGAAAAATATCCGCTGGCGGTCAAGCTGCATCTGGCGGACGTCTACTCCACCTATTTAAAGGAAAAGGGAACCTCTGTCATGCGGTAACGGCAGAAAAGGAATGAAACGTGACTTTTGAGGAGTAAAGAAAGGACAGGAGCAAGATTATGGAAATAGAATTTTCGCAGATGCTGGTGTTGTTTGCCTGTGTCTTTCTGGGTGGACTGGTCGATTCGATTGCAGGCGGCGGCGGACTGATTACCCTGCCGGCTTATTATGCGGTGGGTATTCCGGCGCACATGGCGCTGGGAACCAACAAGTTTGCAAATGCCATCGGTACCCTGACCGCTTCGGTTCGCTTTTTTAAAGAAAAGCAAATCAACATCAAGGTTGCATTGATTGCAGCGGCAGGCGCGCTGGTAGGCTCCCCGCTGGGTGCAAAATTGGCAATGGCAATCGACGAAAAATATCTCAACTACATTCTGCTGGTGGCAGTGCCGCTGATTGCCATTATGGTGCTGCGCAAAAAGGACTTTGGAGAAGAACGCGAACAGGAGATGCCGCTGCTGCGCTCGGTGCTGCTGTCGGCGGCAGTCGGCTTTGGTACCGGTATGTACGACGGATTCTTTGGTCCGGGTGCAGGCACCTTTATGACATTGCTGCTCAACTCGGTGCTGGGATTAGGCATCATCCGCGCCTGCGGCACCACCAAGGTGGTCAACCTTGCCTCCAACGTCGCCGCGCTGATAACCTACGGCATGAGCGGAAATGTGCTGGTCGATGTCGGCATCAAGTGCACCATCTTTTCGGTATTGGGCAACTGGGTCGGCTCCGGCTTGGCGCTGAAAAAGGGAGCCAAGGTGGTTCGCCCAATCATGATTGTAGCCATGCTGCTGCTGTTAGGTAAGATTGCATCGAATATGTTTTTGGCATAGTTTTGTCTGCCGGTTGATATACAACCGATTTTGGAAAAAAGGAGGCGCATTATGCCCGCTTTTGTTACCCATGAATTGTTTGGAGCACAGGTCTTTGCTTTTTTGGACGAGGAGATTCAGGAGCTTCTCGAGCGCAATCCCGCACCCTATTTTTGGGGACAGCAGGGACCCGACCTGCTCTTTTTTAAGGATGCCCTGCTGGGCACCAGCCTGCTGCCGCGTTATGGCAATCTGATGCACCTAAAAAAGGTCGATGAACTGTTTGCATGTATGAGTCGCTATCTCAACGAGCGCAGGCATACCGATGAATATGAAACGCTGGCATCCTATATCTTAGGCTTTGCCGGACATTATTGTTTAGACTGTGAGGCGCACCCATACATCTACTTTAAGCAGATGCAGAAGGAGCGGGTGCTGCCGCTGGATGAGCGCCGCGGACTGCATCACCGCATCGAAAGCGACATCGACACCGCCTTGTACCGCATCAAGCGCGGCAGAAATATCCGTGAATACCGCCCGGCAAAGCGGTTGTACGGCAGCCACTGGGAGCATCGGGTGATTGCACGACTGTATGCCCAGCTGCTTGAGGAGGTTTACGGCATCCGGTGCAGCGTCAAGGAGCTGGAGGGCTGTTTTTCGCAGACCTGGACCCTTTTGCAGCTGGTGCTGGACCGCAGCGGATGTCTGGTCCGCCTGACCGAAGCGGGCGAGGCGCTGCTGGGCGGCAAAAAAATTTTTTCTCCGCACATCCGCCGCAGGCAGGTGATGGAGGACATCCTCAACCTCGACTGCGACAGCTGGTATCATTTGAATACACCGGAAAAGACCGACAACCGCAGCTTTCCCAAAATCTTTTATGCAGCGGCGTACCGCGCAGTGGATATGCTCGAGCGCATCTACTTCTGCTCGCAGGACGGTGTGCCGTATGAACCGCACGGGCTGCTCTCCTTCGACAACGGTTCTCCGGCATCGATGATGTAATACCGCTTTTTTAGAAAGGATTTGATGATATGCATATCAACTGGTCTGAGGAGAGAAACCTCACCATGCTGACCGACTACTACGAATTTACCATGTCCAACGGCTACTTCCTCAACGGCATGAAGGACAAGGTAGCGGTGTTCGATATGTTCTTCCGCAATATCCCGGACAACGGTGGCTTTGCCATCTTTGCCGGTCTGGAGCAGCTGGTCCACTACCTGGAAAACCTGCGCTTTACCCCGCAGGACATCGAATACTTCCGCTCGAAAAAGGTGTTCGACGAACAGTTCCTGGATTACCTTGCAAACTTTCGTTTCTCCTGCGACGTTTGGGCAATGGAAGAGGGAACCCCCATCTTCCCGAACGAGCCGATTGTCACCGTGAAAGGTCCGGTCATCCAGGCACAGCTGGTGGAAACGATGATCCTGCTGACTATCAACCACCAGTCGCTGGTGGCAACAAAAGCAAACCGCATGGTCCGCGCGGCAGGAGATAAGCTGATTATGGAGTTCGGCTCCCGCAGGGCGCAGGGCTATGATGCGGCGATTTTGGGCGCACGTGCGACCTATATCGGCGGCTGCGGCGCGACCGCCTGTGCCATCACCGACCGCGATTACGGCGTACCGGCAGTCGGCACCATGGCGCACAGCTGGGTGCAGATGTTCGACAGCGAATATGAGGCGTTTAAATCCTACGCACAGATTTACCCGGACGATTGTACGCTGTTGGTGGACACCTATAATGTGCTCAAATCCGGTATCCCCAACGCCATCAAGGTGTTTAACGAGGTCATCCTTCCGCTGGGTCACCGCCCGAAAGGGGTGCGCATCGACAGCGGAGATATTGCCTACCTCTCCAAAAAAGCCAGAAAGATGCTCGATGAGGCAGGCTTTGCCGACGTCAAGATCGTTGCCTCCAACTCGTTGGATGAGTACATCATCCGCGACCTGCAATTACAGGGAGCTAAGCTCGACAGCTTTGGCATCGGTGAGCGACTGATTACCAGCAAGTCCGACCCGGTGTTTGGCGGCGTTTACAAGCTGGTAGCGGTGGAGAAGGATGGAGAATTCATCCCGAAAATCAAGGTCAGCGAAAGCCCGGAAAAGATTACCAACCCGCACTTTAAAAAGGTTTACCGTCTGTTTGACAGCAATGGCAAAGCGGTAGCGGATTATGTCTGTGTCCACGACGAGCAGCTGGATACCCAGAACCCCATCACCTTGACCATCTTTGACCCGCTGGCAACCTGGAAAAAGTGCACACTGGAAAATGTGACGGCAAAGGAGATGCTTCAGCCCATCTTCCGCCAGGGCAAGCTGGTTTACCAGCTGCCGGACATCCAGCAGATTCGCAGCCACTGCAAACAGCAGGTAGATACCCTGTGGGACGAGGTCAAACGATTTGAAAATCCGCACAATTACTATGTCGACCTCTCGCAGAAGCTGTGGGACATCAAGAACGACCTGCTGGCTGGATTGCAGCAGCACTTAAACTAAGCGAAAAAGACCGACAGATAAAACACACCCCTGCTGCAAAAGGGAATTCCCTTTTGCGGCAGGGGGGTGTGCGTTTTCCATG
>SAMEA3387512__coassemble_1193_pt1 | contig 22774 bp, 20 predicted proteins | sample SAMEA3387512__metabat2_low_PE_029 | metagenome-assembled genome bin SAMEA3387512 (sample SAMEA3387512) | Felis catus | biome: Faeces | place: United Kingdom | collected 2012 | reverse complement strand
CATATCTTTTTATTCTTTTGTCCAATATGTATTGTAGTGCTACAAGAGGAAGCATAAAAATTTTTGTCGCACCCTTGACTTTCCTGGCGCAGTATAGTATGCTTATTTATCAGAAAATCCCCTTTAAATACAGCACCGAGAGGCTGGAAAGGGCGTTGATATTCCTTGTGCAATGCTGCCCTTCTGCCCTGTTTTGGTGCGAAGGGCTTTTGTTTTATCTACATTTTCGGGAGGTCATCGTATGCGTCATTTAATCGATCCTATGGATCTTACCGTTGAGGAAATCGACCAGCTGCTTGCGGTAGGAGACGACATCATCCAGAATCCGGCAAAATATTCCGAAATCTGCAAGGGCAAAAAACTGGCTACCCTGTTCTATGAGCCAAGCACCCGCACCCGACTGAGCTTTGAGTCGGCAATGCTGGAGCTGGGCGGCAGCGTGATCGGTTTTTCTTCGGCAGATTCTTCCTCCGCTGCTAAAGGTGAAAGCGTTGCTGACACCATCCGTGTCATCGGCTGCTTTGCAGACATCGCTGCCATGCGTCATCCAAAGGAAGGTGCGCCGATGGTCGCTGCGATGAATTCCCCGATTCCGGTCATCAATGCGGGCGACGGCGGTCACCAGCATCCTACCCAGACACTGACCGACCTGATGACCATTCACCGCCTGAAGGGTCACCTGGACAACCTCACCATCGGTCTGTGCGGCGACCTGAAATTCGGACGCACCGTTCATTCGCTCATCCTTGCCCTCTCCCGCTACACCGGCATCCGCTTTGTGCTGATCTCTCCAAAAGAGCTGGCAGTACCGGATTATATTAAGGAAGAGGTCCTGGACAAAAAGAAGATCCCTTACACCGAGGTGCAGAGTCTGGATGAGGCGATGCCGGAACTGGACATCCTGTACATGACCCGTATCCAGCGGGAACGTTTTGCCAGCGAAGAGGAATACCTGCGCCTGAAGGACAGCTACATCCTGACTCCAAAGCAGCTGGAGCTTGCAAAGCCGGATATGTACATCCTGCATCCGCTGCCGCGCGTCAACGAAATCTCGGTCGCTGTGGACAACGACCCGCGCGCTGCTTACTTTACCCAGGTGTTCTGTGGTAAAATCATCCGTATGGCGCTCATCCTCAAGCTGCTTGACCGCATCCCGGCACCGTTTGACCAGCAGCTGCCTGCTCCCGAGCGCCATCAGCCACAGGTCGTACACAACCACCTGCACTGCGGCAATCCGCGCTGCATCACCACCATCGAACAGGAGCTGCCACAGGCGTTCCGTCCGGTGGAGGAAAAACCGGGCGCCTTCCGCTGCATCTACTGCGAAGCTCTGGTGGACTAATCCACAATCAAATCGTTCATTTTTTCCCCTTCGTTCCTCATCGTGGGCGCGGAGGGGATTTTTTATCCCATTTCGTTAGAGAAACTTTCCAGTAGAAATTTTCCACTGGGAATCACAACCGTGTAAAATATAAAAAAGTTACTTTCCACTAACAAAATCCTATTGACAGATTGTTCAGCTGATTTTATAATGTGTATATACACGATATAGGAAAGGAGGATACCCATGCAGGACCCGCTCTACCGCTGCCACTGCTCCACCGAAGGGTGCTACTGCGCCACCATCAAGCGTGCCGAGCAGAAAATCACCGCTCTCTACAACCGTTACCTGGAACGCGCCGGCATCACCCGCGGGCAGTATGCCCTCTTAGTCAACATCCAAAACCATCCGGGCATCAGCGTCAGCGGACTTGCTGAACGGATGAATCTGGAGCGAACCACCCTGGTGCGCAACCTCAAGCCGTTGGAAAGTCGCCGACTGATTCGTGACACCGCCCAAAGCGGGCGCAGCCGCAGTTTAGAGCTGACCGAAGAAGGCAAAGAAATTCTGGAAACCGCTGTTTCCCTTTGGCAACAGGCACAGCAGGAGTTTGAGCGACAGATGGGAAAAGAGCGCGCCCAACTGCTGCTGCAACTGCTGGAGGAAATCATCTCCCTGTAAAGGAAGGTGCCTTTCTGACCCACTATCGTGTAGATACACGGTTTATTTTATCTAGGAGGAATTATTATGGATTTATCTGTTCACACTCTCTTTTTCAGTCCTACCGGTGGCACTCGGAAAGCAGCTTCTTTATTTGCCCATTCATTTTCCAGTCATGTGGAAGAACACAGTTTGGAGCAACCAGTCACCGGATTTTCTTCTGATGATTTCGTTGTTGTCGCACTTCCTGTTTTTACCGGACGGCTTCCTGCTTATGCACGAGAAAAACTCAAAGCAATAAACGGAGGCGGCGCAAAAACGGTCGCTATGACAGTATACGGCAACCGTGATTTTGAGGACGCACTTTTGGAACTGCAGGACCTTTTGATTGAGCAAAACTTCCGCCCGGTGGCTGCCATTGCTGCCGTTGCACAGCATTCCATGATGTCTTCTCTTGCTGCTCACCGTCCAGATGAACAGGATGGCGCGCAGCTGGCTGAATTTGCCCAAAAGGTTGCAGAGAAGTTAATCTCCTGCGACTGCTGTAATTCTCCTTGTGTCCCCGGCAATCGACCCTATCGGGAGCCGGAACCAACTCCTGTTATCCCTGCCACCAACGAAAACTGTGTTCAGTGCGGACTGTGCGCTGCACGATGCCCTGTTGGAGCAATCGACCCTGCCGACCCTTCCCACATCAATCCGACGCTCTGTATCCTGTGTATGCGCTGTGCCGGAATTTGTCCAACAAAAGCAAAGGATCTGCCTTCACCGGTTCGAGAAAACATCTCGGCATTTCTTTCCCAATTCCAGGCAAACCGTCGCCCAAATCAACTGTTTCTATAAGCGATATGCAACGATTTTCTCTTGAAAATATCCCATTTTAGTGTATAATAAAAACGAAGATTGTATTGCCTCTTCCTTCCCTGCCCGAGTACAATATCTGCCGGCAGGAAGTCTATGATATAGAAAGGATGATTGCTTTTGGCAACCAATGCTCCTCAGACCAAACACGTCAAAATCGACATCAAGGGAATGACCTGTGCTGCCTGCTCCGCCTCGGTGGAGCGTGCGCTGCGGCGCGCCGACGGGGTGCTCCAGGTCAATGTCAACCTTGCCACTAACAGTGCCACTGTCCTGTGCGACCCTTCGGTCAGCGAACAGATGCTGGTGGAAATCGTCAACAAAACCGGCTTTTCCGGCAGCCTTGCCGACCCGGAGGAAATCAGCGTTGCACTCACCCACACCATCAGCAAACGGCGACTGATTATCGCGCTGATTTGCGGCGCGTTGGTGTTGTACATCGGGATGTCCCATATGCTGCCGGTGCGTCTGCCGCTGCCTGCCATCATCGACGACCGAATCAATCCGCTCAACTTCGCCCTCATCCAGCTGGTGTTCACCATCCCGGTACTCATCTGCGGACGAAACTTTTTCATCAACGGAACCAAAAACCTCATCAAACTGCATCCCAATATGGACTCGCTGGTGATGATCGGAACCACCACCGCCTTCCTGTACAGCCTGTACAACACCTTCACCATCACCCAGAGAAATGCTCACGGCGCACACAACCTCTATTTTGAATCGGCAGCGGTGGTGGTCGCACTGGTGCTACTTGGAAAGTATCTGGAGGAGAACAGCAAAAACTCCGCCAAGCAGGCAATCAATTCGCTGGTTTCGATGATTCCGAACACCGCTGTCATCCTCAAGGACGGGCAAGAGGTGGAGATCCCTGCCAAAAATGTGCGACTGAAAAACATTGTCATCGTCAAACCCGGCTCCCGTATCCCGGTGGACGGCACCGTCCTGTCGGGAGAAGCCTCGGTGGATGAGTCGATGCTGACCGGCGAAAGCCTGCCGGTGTACAAGGAGGTCGGCTCCCATGTTTCGGGCGGCACCATCTGCAAAGATGGGATGCTGCGCATCGAAGCGACCGGTGTCGGCGGCAATACTGCCATCTCGCAGGTGCTGCGTCTGGTGACCGAAGCGCAGGAGCGCAAGGCTCCCGCAGCCCGTCTGGCGGACAAAATTTCCGGCATCTTCGTCCCGACGGTGGTTTCCATTGCGGTGATTACCTCCATTCTGTGGGCACTGGCAGGACGTGACCTGCCCTTTGTGCTCAACAACTTTGTTGCGGTGCTGGTGGTCGCCTGCCCTTGTGCGCTGGGACTTGCCACCCCGATTGCGGTCATTGCCGGTACCGGCAGAGGCGCTAATTTGGGCATCCTCTACCGTGGCGGCGACGTCATTGAAACGGCTGCCTCGGTCAACACCGTCATCTTTGATAAGACCGGAACCATCACCTACGGCAAATTGCAGACCGCTGCCATCCTGCCCGCCGACGGTGTCAGCGAACAGCAGCTGCTCTCCGCCTGTGCCACCGCAGAATATGGCTCGGAGCACCCCATCGCGGCAGCGGTGCTTGCCAAGGCAGAGGAGGAACAGCTGACGGTGCAGCCGCCGGAATCCTCCCAGACGGTGCCCGGTCGCGGCGTCATCGCCAGCTGTGCAGACAAACGAATCGTGGCAGGAACGATGGCTCTGATGGAGATGGAGAAAATTGCCATCCCCTCTTCTGCCAACACCACCATACCCGACGGCTGTACTGCCATCTATCTGGCGGTAAACGAACAATATCTGGGGATGATTGCCCTTTCGGACACCATTCGACCGGATGCCAAGGAAGCGATTGCCCAGCTCAACCAGATGGGCATTGAAACGGTGATGATCACCGGCGACAACGCAGGCGCTGCCAATTTGATTGCCCGTCAGGCAGGCATCTCCTCGGTGCGTGCGCAGGTGCTGCCGCAGGATAAGCACAGTGCGGTGGAGGAATTTAAAAACAACGGCAAAATCGTTGCGATGGTCGGCGACGGCATCAATGATGCTCCCGCGCTGGCAGGCGCCAACGTAGGCATCGCCCTCTCCTCCGGCACCGATGTGGCAGCCGAATCCTCGGGCATCATCCTGATGCGGGAGGACCTGCACGCGGTGGTCGATTCGCTCAAGCTGTCCCGCAAGACCATGCAGATCATCCGCCAGAATCTTTTCTGGGCGTTTATCTACAATCTGATTGGAATTCCGATTGCCGCCGGCTTGCTGGTGCTGTTCGGCGGTCCGGCATTCTCTCCGGTGTTCGGCGGTGCGGCAATGGCATTCTCCTCGGTGTCGGTCGTTTCCAACTCGCTTCGCCTGACCCGCTACAATCCAAATAAATAAACCCATTTTTTCTATCAACAGGAGGTCATCATTATGGAAATCAAATTTATCACCGAAGGCATGGCTTGTGCAAAATGTGAGGCAAGGGTCGTGGAGAAGCTCTCCTCCCTGCCCGGTGTCACCGCAGTCAAAGCCTGTGCAGCAGACGGCTCGGTCGTTGTCGAGGGCGACGGACTGGACCGCGACACATTGGCAGAAGCCATCGAGGATTTGGGATTCGACGTCATCGAGTAATTCCCCGGAAAAAGAAAAGGCGGATGGAGCAACCATCCGTCTTTTTGTTTTGTAGAAGAAGTAGATTGGTATCTCTCCAATCAACCATTGGTTTATTTTCTAAACTTAAAACTTAACCACCTCTCTCTTGTTTTGTAAAACGAACTATGATATTATGAAATCATAGAAAGCGACGAATGGAGAGGATTGATATGAAAATAAATCAAATCATCCGAGAAAAACGCAAAGCATTATCATTGACGCAAGAACAAGTTGCTGAATTTTTAGGTGTATCAACTTCCGCTGTAAATAAGTGGGAAAAAGGAAGTAGTTACCCCGATATAACGCTTCTTCCGGCATTAGCACGATTATTGAAAACAGACCTGAATACACTTCTATCTTTTCAAGACGATTTAAGTGATGTAGAAATCGTTAATTTTATAGATGGACTGGATAAAATCATTCAGGAAAAGGGTTATGAAACTGCCTTTCAAATGGCAATCAATAAAATCCATGATTTTCCAACCTGCGAGAACTTAATATATTCTGTGGTTATGTACTTAACCGGAGCGCTAATTCTTTATAATGTATCCGAATCAGAACCGTACCAAGAAGTGTTTGAGGCATTTTATGAACAGCTATCACACAGTCAGAATACAGAAATAAAAGAAACGTCTATTAGTATGTTAATAGCGTATAACCTAAACAGAAACGATTTTTCTAAAGCAGAGGAACTCATCAATACGCTGCCTTCCTCATCAATAGACAAAGAAGAACGCATTGCTATTCTTTATACAGAGCAGAACAAGTTTTTAGACGCACTTAAAATATGGGAACATCGAATATTAAATAGTATTACTGAAATTCAGACCGCACTAATGAATCTGTTGGGTATTGCAGTAAAGGAAAACCGAATAGAGGATGCGGATTTCTATGCTGATATTTATGAGCAGGTATCCAAACTGTTTTGTGTAACCCCATGGATACCATATAATGCAAAATTGTCATTATCTGTCCTCAAAAAAGACAAAAAAGAGTGTTTAGCAGCACTCAAATCTACATTGACGGCAATGCGTGAAAAATGGAAACCCCAAGAAAATCCACTTTATAGGCATTTAGAGTGTTCAGAAACAAATATTTTCTCCGAACATATTTTATCTATGCTACAAGAAGAAATGGAAAATGGTGATGAATTTGCATTTATGGAAAGCATCCAGGAGTACCAACAACTTTTACAAGAACTAAGAAATCACAACATTGCATAACAAACTCAACCTAAGTCCGCACATTGATACAGGCAAACCCACCCGAAAAGCCTGCTTTCCCCTTTCGATGGTTGCGCTCAAGCAAAACAGTATGGTATCATGATTTTGGCAAATGCGAATTTAACAAAGGAGTGGATGGTATGACTATGAAAAAAATATTTCCTTGGCTCATCGCATCAGCTGCCATTCTGCTGGCATTGCCCTGGCTTGCCGTCACATTCGTAAAAAGCGATGCCGGAATGGCAGTCAGCTTATTTCTATTTTTTGTGCTAAATCCCATCTATGCCATTTGCGCCGGAGCATACGCCGGCAGGGACGTAAAAAGATTCTGGGCATTGCCGGTCATCACCGCATTGTTCTTTTTAGCCGGAGCATGGTGGTTCTTTGAACTGGGAGAAAGCGATTTCATCCTGTATGCACTGGTCTATCTGATTTTAGGAATGGCAGCGATGCTCCTTTCCCAGTTCGTCAGGAAAAAGCGGCAGAAAAACCTTAGCCGTTCAAATGGAACTCCCATAAAATAAAATATTCCTCCGTTTGGATAACAGAAGCAAAAGCAGCAAGCCGTTTTAACCTTGCTGCTTTTTTGCACCCTGTTTTTGCAAAGGACAGGTTCCTGATCTTCGAAACGATTCTTTTGTTAGCCTAATCTAACTTTATCCGTTACTTTATGTCGAACTTTTTCTTGACAGTTCAGTTAGTCTGTGCTAAACTTACAGCAGGTCAAAAAAGTTAGCTTTAGCTAATATAAAAAGCAAACAAAAACAGGGGGAGGAAAACGTGATGCCATTAACCTACGCGCCGATCGGAGAACCTGCGGTCATCCGCAAAATTACCGGTAAGGATGAAGTTCGTCAGCATCTGGCGGAACTGGGATTTGTTGTAGGACAGCAGGTCACAGTCGTTTCGTCCCTGGCGGGCAACCTGATCATCAACGTCAAAGGCAGCCGCATCGCACTGGATGCCGCTATGGCGCAACGAGTGATGCTTTAGGCTTTCTTTGGGCTGAAAATAGCAACAGGAGGGATATGGAATGAAAACACTCAAGGACACAAAACCGGGCGAAACGGTCACCATCGTCAAGCTGCACGGAGAAGGTGCTGTCAAGCGGCGCATCATGGACATGGGGTTGACCAAGGGAACACAGGTCTATGTCAGAAAGGTGGCTCCGCTGGGAGACCCGATCGAAGTCAATGTGCGCAGCTATGAGCTTTCTCTTCGCAAAGCCGATTGCGCTCAAATCGAAGTGACCGCCTAAAAGACAGCGTCGAAAAAGCAGGCGCTGTTTTTTCAGGAGTTTGGGTTAGCAGTAACTAATCAGACAATCTAGAAAAGAGGATGGACTATGGAGTATAAAATTGCATTAGCCGGAAACCCCAACTGCGGCAAAACCACCATGTTCAACGATTTGACCGGCAGCAGCCAGTATGTCGGCAACTGGCCGGGTGTCACCGTTGAGAAAAAGGAAGGAAAGCTGCGCACCAACAAGCAGGCAATCATTCAGGACCTGCCGGGCATCTATTCCCTTTCCCCCTACACATTGGAAGAGGTGGTCACCCGAAATTATCTGGTCGGCGAACATCCCGATGCGATGATCAACATTGTGGATGCTTCCAACCTGGAGCGAAATCTTTACCTGACCACCCAGCTGCTGGAAATCGGTGTCCCGATGGTCATTGCTCTGAATATGATGGATTTGGTGCGCAAAAACGGCGACCAGATAGACCTGAAAAAATTGTCGGAGCAGCTGGGCTGTCCCATCATCCAAACCAGCGCTGTCAAAGGAGAAGGCAGCAGCGAGGTCGCACAGGCTGCCCTTTCGTTGGCACAAAGCAAAGCAGCTCCTCCGGCTCCCCTTGTCTTCAGTGAGCAGCTGGAAGATATTCTGCACACCATCTCTCACCTGATTCAGGGACGCTGTCCGGCACAAAATCTTCGCTGGTACACCACCAAGCTGTTTGAGCGGGACGAAAAAGCGCTGGAGCAGCTTTCCCTCGACCAGTCCATCCTGGATGAGATTGAGTCGCTGCGAAAGCAGGCGGAGGAACTTTTCGACGATGATACCGAAAGCATCATCACCCACGAACGTTACCTCACCATCGCCAACCTTCTCAAAGGCTGCTACCGTAAAAAAGCCAACCGTCAGCTGACCACCAGCGACAAGATCGACCGCATTGTCACCAACCGCATCCTCGCGCTGCCGATTTTTGCCCTGGTCATGTTTGTCATCTACTATCTATCCATCACCACCGTCGGCACCATGATGACCGACTGGGTCAATGACGTTTTGTTCACCGAAATTATCCCGCCGGCAGTGGAAGGGTGGCTGGTATCGCTTAACACCGCTCCATGGCTGCAATCGCTTCTGCTGGACGGCGTGATTGCCGGTGTCGGCGCTGTTCTGGGCTTCCTGCCGCAGATGATGGTCCTCTTCCTGCTGCTGGCTCTGCTGGAGGACTGCGGCTACATGGCGCGCATCGCCTTCATCATGGACCGCATCTTCCGCCGTTTCGGTCTGTCGGGTAAATCCTTCATCCCCATGCTGATTGGTTTAGGCTGTGGCGTTCCTGCGGTTCAGGCAAGCCGTACCATCGAAAATGACCGCGACCGCAAGATGACCATTATGACCACCACCTTTATCCCTTGTTCGGCAAAGCTTCCCATCATCGGACTGATTGCCGGTGCGCTGTTTAACGGCTCCGGCTGGGTTGCTACCTCCGCTTACTTTGTCGGCATTGCTGCCATCATCGTTTCGGGTATCATCCTCAAAAAGACCACCCTCTTTGCCGGTGATCCGGCTCCCTTTGTTATGGAGCTGCCTGCTTACCATCTTCCAAGCATCAAGGGCGTACTGATTCATATGTGGGATCGTCTGAAAGCCTTTGTCCGCAAGGCAGGCACCATCATCTTCCTTTCTTCCATCGTCATCTGGTTCCTTTCCAGCTTCAACTTCAAATTGCAGATGGTGGATACCCAGCAATCGATCCTGTCCTCTTTGGGCAAACTGATTGCACCGCTCTTTGCTCCTTTAGGATGGGGACACTGGGAAGCTGCGGTCGGCACCATCACCGGTCTGGTTGCAAAGGAAAACGTAGTGGCTACCCTGGGCATCCTGTTTGGATTTGCCGAAGTTGCTGAAAACGGCGATGAGATTTGGACCTTGTTCGCCCAGAATTTCACTGCACTTTCTGCTTATTCCTTCCTGGTATTCAATCTCCTGTGCGCACCTTGCTTTGCTGCCATCGGCGCCATCCGCCGAGAGATGGGCAGTGCAAAATGGACCTGGATTGCCATCGGTTATCAGTGTATTTTTGCCTACATCATTTCGCTGATTATCTTCCAGCTGGGCAACTGGTTCACCACCGGCATCCTGTCGATTGGCACCGTCGTCGGCATTCTTCTGCTGGCAGTAATGGTCTACCTGCTGGTCCGTCCGGCTCCAAAGGAAACAGGCAAAAGAATGAAGGCTGCCAAAACAATCGCTTAAATCCCTCTCATCGTCGAAAGGAGCTGTTGTGGATATGAAACTGACCGCCGGAAAATTGCGCTACCTGATGACGGTGGACGGGCTGCAGGACAGTCTGCCAAAGGTGCGTTGCATCGACATTGCCGTTCAACTGGGCATCTCACGCGCTTCGGTGTGCAAGATGCTCTCCTCACTCAGCCGTGAAGGTCTGCTGGAGCAGCTGCCGGACAAATCCCTGCATATCACTCCCCTGGGACGCCAGCTGACCGAGCAGTATGCACAGCAGTATCAAAGGCTGTACCCGGTCTTTCATCAGATGGGATTGAGCGAGTTTGATGCACAGGAGTGTGCGATGGCGCTGCTTTCCCAGCTGTCCGAGCAAACCTTAAAAAATGTTTGCGCCTGCTTTACACCACAAGTATCCAGTCTATCTGCTTAAAACAGTTAAAATCCGGCTCGGTCCCATTGCGAAAAAGGACCGAGCCGGATTTATTGTTTATTCAATAGATTTACGAACAACACTCTAACAGCTGCTGCACCAAAGGATTGTTGTTTTCTGGATGATAGATAATCATTTCCTCCATACACAGTTCCTTTTGCGGGATGCTGATTCGCAGAAAATTCTCCTGTTCATAGCGCATACTGGTGCTTACATCCAAGCTGAGGACAGCAGCACGATTGATCAGTCCCATCGGGATGACCACATCTGCATCGTCTATCAGCTCGATTTTTTCCCGTTCGCGCACAGTGAAGTTATATCGTCCTTGCAAAAAGCACCACAGCAATCGGCTGATATATACCCGTTGGACACATTTGAGAAGGCTCTCCAGATTCGGTTCCTTCATTCGTTCGTCAAACCACTCCGCAGGCAGCATCAGTTGAAGAGGGCGCAGACCTAACCGGTGATTCATCAACCCCTTGAGCGAGCGCGGTGGCAGATGTCCAAAACCCAAATCATACCGCCTGTCGCGCAGCAGTCGGGCTAATTGCTCAGGTTGGTGACAGTGCTCCAGTTCGACCTCCACCTCCGGGTATCGTGCCTTGAGCCTGCTTAAAACATGAATCAGGCTGTCGCTGTTTCGGACACCGACCACACCAATTTTCAGCTTGTGCCGGTTTCCTTCCAGTGAAATCTGCTTTGCCTGTGTGACCGCCAGCTCATACTGCTCCTGCAATTTTTTTGCCTGTTCCAGAAAATACTCTCCTTTTCCGGTCAGGCGCACATGGCGACCGCTGCGGGCAAACAGCTCACATTGCAGCTCCTTTTCCAGCGAAGCAATCTGCTGGCTGATGGCGGATTGCGCCACCCCGCACTCCCGTGCCGCTTTGGTAAAGCTGCTGTTGGTCGCTGCACTGATAAAATAATCCAGCTTTTCAATCGACATACTTTTCCTCCAAAATTCCCAGCAGGTGCTTGAGCGGTCGCAGCGTGTCTTCCTGTCGGTACAGCACCTTCCAGCTTCCAAACGCTCCGGCATCATCCAACGGTCTGACTGCCATTCCCTGCGGTTCTGCATCAAAAATTCCCTGCGGCACCAACGCCATCCCCATTCCTGCGCGTATCATAAAAAACAGACTATCGCTGTCCTGTGCAATGAGGTTTCCGCTGGCAGACAGCTTTAATTCCTCGAGCAGTCTGCGGTAATGGCGTGCAAATTCCTCATCCTGGGCAGCTGGCAAAATAAAACTTCGTTCACGCAGCATAGTACAGCTTAGATGACTGGCGGCTGCCAGCGGGTCCTCCTGTGACATCAGTACCGCACAACCTTGTGTGCAGATATTTTTCATAGAAATCTCCTTCGGAAGCTGTCGAAACTCTCCCCAGCTGAAGACCATCTCCCCCTGACGCTCCAGAAGCCAGCGCTCTGCCGACATTCCGCACCCGTGTACAAGCTCCAGGTGCAGCGTGGGAAATGGTATGTGCAAATCACCCAATGTACGGGAAAGCAGCGGAGAAATGCCCAATGCCCCGGTACATACAACCATTTGCATCCGTTCTTCGGAGATATGCCGCAGCTGCTCAACCCCATTGTCATAGTCATTGACAAAGCGCATCATTGAGGTATAGAATGATTGACCTGCCGGTGTCAAACGCACCTTGCGGGAGCTTCGGTCAAACAGCGCAAAGCCCAGCTCTTCCTCCAGCGAGCTCATCTGTCGACTGATGGCAGGCTGGGCGATGTGACATTCCTGGGCGGCTTTTGTAAAATTCAGATGCTTTGCCACACTCAAAAAGTATCCTATTTTTTCGATTTTCATTCTTTCACCCAATCTGTTCTATTTTTATTCATTTTATCACGCATTCGGAATATTCTCTAATCAGTTTTATTTATCATAAAACATACATTCATTCAAAAAACCAATCTTACACTTTTCTCCTCTGTCTGTTTTCCTTGTGTTTACGCCACTTTTTCTCTATTTGACATCCATCCTTCCTTTGCATACAGATATGTTGGATTCTGTTTATCTTTTTTTTCTATCTATCGTTAAGTCTCTATCAACAAAATCTATTCCGCACGTTTTTTGTTGTTTTTTGTCATAAAATTTCTCGTATGAATTTGCATCTTTTTTCTTTTATCACAAAAAGGTATCTCTTCATCATTATTTAATATTTTAAAAAATCATGAAGATGTATTATACTATATTTGCAATTCAGGCGGTAAAAAATGTACATTACTGCTAAAATCCAGCAGGAGCTGCCGCCAAAATCATTATTCAATGGAAAAGGAAGCGTGATGTATTCATGAATCATCCACATTCGTCACCTCAACAGTCGGTGGAGAAATCCAAGGCGATTGAAAACTGGAGCAAGCAGGTGGCTAATCTGACCAGACAGGAACTGATGGAACTGGAAGAAAAAGAAAAAACTCCCTTTCAAAAGTTTCTGGACATCGTCATCGTTGTTCTTCCGTTGGTGTGCGGATTGATCTCCGTCTGTGAGTATCAGTTCCTTCCAAACAATTCTGCCAACCGCAAACCGTACACCTATCTGGTGCTTCTGCTGATTTTAATTGGCATATATGCGGTGCGCGCTGTTTATTCGGCAATCAAGAGCAAACGCGGCGACCGCCAGCCCTTCCAGAAGATTCGCCATCAGGCGCCTTTGTTTGCAGCCTTTTTCCTCCTGCTGGCAATCTACGACTACCTCACCTTAAAAACCGGCATCCTGACCCAGCCGTTCGTACCATGCTTAAACAGCATCATCAACATCGCCTGGGAGGACCGCAATACCATCCTTGTCAGCACTCTGCACACCCTGCGCCTGCTGTTCTTAGGTTACTTCATCGGTATCTCGGTCGGACTGGTCACCGGTATTGCCTGCGGTTACAGCAAACGCATCCGCTACTGGGTGGACCCAATCATCAAATTCTTAGGTCCTATCCCGACCTCCACCTGGATTCCGATTATCATGGTTGTTTGCAGCTCCCTGTTTAAAGGCGCTATCTTCATCATCGCCTTGGGCTCCTGGTTTGCCGTCACCGTTGCTTCGATGACCGGTATCTCCAATGTAGACAAAGAATACTTTGAAGCTGCCCGCACCCTGGGCGCTACTGAACGTCAGCTGGTCTTTAAGGTTGCCATTCCACACGCAATGCCGAGCATCCTGCAAGGTATGACACAGGCAATGAGCAGCGCCTGCACCGCCATCATGATTGCTGAAATGATGGGTGTAAAGGCAGGTCTGGGCTGGTACATGACCTGGGCAAAATCCTGGGCAAGCTACGACAAGATGTTTGCAGCGCTGTTTGTCATCTGCTTCATCTTCACCATCGTTACCAAGACCCTTGCCCTGATCAAGAAACGCGTACTTCGCTGGCAGATTGGAGTTGTGAAATAAATGGCGGAAAATGTTGTATTGAAACTGGACAACGTGTCCAAGAGCTTTGCCAAGGTTGAGAAGGACGAAATCACCCATGCGTTGGGCAACATCAACCTTGAGATGAGAAGCGGCGAATTCATCAGCCTGGTCGGAACCTCCGGCTGCGGCAAATCCACCATCCTTCGCTTGATTGCAGGACTGATTACCCCTACCATGGGTCGATTGACTGTCAACGACCAGGAAATCACCGGACCGGACCCGGAGCGCGGCATGGTGTTCCAGCGCCCGACCCTTTTCCCATGGCTGACTGTAGAGAAAAACATTGCCTTCAGCTTAAAGATGCAGAACAAGCTCAAGGGTAATGAGGACAAGGTAGAGCGGATGCTTCGTCTGATCGGTCTGGAGGACTTTAAGGACGACTATCCGGGACAGCTTTCCGGTGGTATGGCACAGAGGGTCGCTCTGGTGCGCTCGCTCATCAATGAGCCGCCGATTCTGCTGCTGGACGAGCCTCTGGGCGCGCTGGACGCTTTTACCCGTATGAATATGCAGGACGAGATTCTGTCCGCATGGAAAGAGCGCAAGCAGCTTGCCATCATGGTCACCCACGATGTAGACGAAGCCATCTACATGGGCACCCGCGTCATTGTCATGGAGGCAAATCCGGGTCGCATCAAAGCAGATATTCCGCTTACAATGGATTATCCCCGCAACCGAAGCAGTTCACAGTTTGTTGCGTATCGTAACCAGATTCTGGAGATGCTCAACTACGGTGCAAAGGAATAAATGTTCCTGCTGCCGGTTTCGGTCATAATAAAACATATCCAATCCATCCCAAATCAAAAAGGAGAAACGAATTCAATGAACGCAAAAAAATTGCTCTGCGTCCTGCTGGCATCTGCGATGATGGTCGCTTCCTTTGCTGCCTGCGGCAACAGCGAAAGCACATCGGCAGAAACACAGGCTCCTGCTGCGCAGACCGAAGAGAAAAAAGAGGAAACCAAACCAACCGCTGATGACCCGAGCCGTCCTGAGGCTGTTTCTGCCGAAGACTGGGAAGCTATGAAGAAAGAGCCTGCTTTCGGTACCCAGCTCAACTACATCTACAATGGCGGTAACTGTGTATCTGCAAAATATATGGCAGACGTTCTTGGTTACTATAAAGAATATGGAATCGACGCCAACATCATCCAGGGCGACTCCTGCTACATGGCAGTCGGCACCGGTCAGGCTATGTGGGGTATCGACCACATCGCTACCATGCTCGTTCCAATCACCAACGACGTCAACTACACCTTTGTTGCTGGCGCACACATCGGCTGCAAAACCATCTTCGTCCTCAACGACAGCCCAATCAAAACCGTTGAAGACCTCAAAGGCAAGACCATCGCAATCCATGATGGCATCGGCAACTCCGACCACAACATCGTTGCCCGCCTGATCGACGAGTACGGAGTCAATCCGAACACCGACGTAGAGCTGCTCAACGTTGAAACTTCCGCTACCATCGCCGGTATGCAGAACGGTGAGATTGACGCATCCATCTTCAGCGACATCTGGGCTTACGAGATGGTCAAGGACGGCACCCTGCGCCCAATCATCTCTCTGACCACCGACCCTGCATTCCAGGATGAACCATGCTGCGTAGTCGCTATGAACAACGACTTCATCAAAGACAACCCGGTACACGCTAAATATGTGACCATGGCTGTTAAACGCGCTGGTCAGTACAACCGTATGAACGCAAAAGAAGCTGTTACCTTTATGATGGACGACGGCAAGCTGTCCGGTTCTTATGAGAAGAACATCGAATGCTGGAATTCCCTGCACTTCGGACTTTCCGATGCCTTCACCGAAAGAGCGCTGCGTGAAATCACCGAGGACTACCTGCGCCTGGGTCTGATCACCAACACCGACCTGACTGCTGACGAAATCATGGCAAAAGCATGGAACCCGGTATGCCCTGACGAAGAGGTTCCTGATTACACCGTTGGCGACCCTGTTGCCGCAGAAGGATGCAAGGTTCCAATCGTACAGAGCGCAGAAGCTGTCAGCGATACCACCCTGTGGGGTGAAACCCGCACCCAGCCTCTGGCAGGCACCGTTGGCGATGCAAACACTGCTTCCGCAGGCGCTGCTGTTGACAAAGGCGAGCACATCGACTCTTTTGAAGCTTCTACCTCCGGTCAGTGGGACAAGATGTTTGCTCCCGTTACCATCGAAGGACGCGCACAGGAAATCGGCGATTTGGCTCCTACCGCTGAAGAGCAGGCTGCTATGGAAAAAGAACCTGCTTACGGCAAACCAATCAAGTTCTATCTTGCAGACGGCTGCACCTCCGGTCCTACCGTTGCAAACATCTTGGGATACTATGAAGAAGCTGGTCTGACCGCTGAAGGATTCAAAGGCACCTCCTACACCGAGGCACTGGGTACCCAGCAGGCAGACGTAGCCGTTGGTCACATCGCAACCATGCTGGTTCCTTCCACTAATGGCGTTGACCTGACCTTCGTTGGCGGCGCACATATCGGCTGCAAATCGCTGTATGTTCTGGCTGACAGTGAGTACAACACCACCGCAGACCTGAAAGGCACCTCCATCTCGGTTCCAAACGGCATTGGCGCTTCCGACTACAATATCACCAGCCTGCTGCTGGATGCAGACGGCATCAACCCACAGACCGACGTCAACCTGATGCAGGTCAGCACCGACGCTTGCGTTGCTTCGATGGAAAACGGTGAGATCTCCGCTGCTCTGCTGTCCGATACCTTTGCATACAACATGGTAAAAGACGGCAAGCTCAAATGTATCCGCTCTCTGCTGGACGAGGACTTCGCGGATGAACCATGCTGCATCATCGCAATGAACGGCACCTTCGTAAAAGAAAACCCAACCATCTCCAAGAAGGTTCTGCAGTGCGTACAGAAAGCTCATCAGTGGATGCGCGAAAACCCAGAGGAAGCAACCCAGGTTCTGATCGACGAAGGCATGAACAGCGAAGACCTTGAGATGAACACCATGCTCAACAACTCGCTCCAGTTTGGTCTGGACCAGGATTTCACCGCAGTTTCCCTGGAACACGTTGTAGAAAAGTACATCCGTCTGGGTCTGATCACCGCTACCGACAGTGTCGAAGAGGTTATGGACAAAGTATGGAGCCCTGTTCTGTAAGATAAGATAGATAAAGAAGAAAGACAGAAATCTAAGACAAGAAACGAAGGATGAAAGCTATGAATCAGATTAAAAAGATACTGTGTGTCGCTTTGTGTGCTGCTATGATCCTCTCCTTTGCAGGATGCGGCGGTCAGGATAACACCACTGCTCAGGCACCTGCTCAGACCACCGAGCAGCCTGCAGAAGAAAAGAAGGAAGAAGCTCCTGCTGAGGAAAAGAAAGAGGAAGAAAAGAAAGAGGAAGAAAAGGAAGAGGAGAAAAAAGAAGAAGCTTCTGCTAAAGAAGACGGCAAAAAAGCTCCTCTCTTCCCTGTCACCGATGTTATCACCTCTTCCCCTTACTATGAGGAGTTTGATCTGACCCCAACCGCTGAAGAAAAAGCAGCAATGGAAAGCGAACCGATGCATGGTCAGACCATCAAGTACTGGTACGACGGCGGCAACTGCACCTCTGCACCGTATGTAGCACAGAAGCTGGGACTGTTTGAGGAATGTGGTATCCAGACCGAGTGCCTGAACGGTACCGCTGTTAAAGAAGCATTGGGCACCAATGCAGCTCAGTTTGGTGTCAGCCACATCGCTTCTCTGCTGGTTCCGATCACCAACGACGTTAACTACACCTTCATCATGGGCGCGCACGTTGGCTGTAAATCCCTGTACGTTCTGGGCGACAGCGACTACAAGAGCACCGAAGATTTGAAGAACACCCGCATTGCAGTTCCAAACGGCATCGGCAACAGCGACTACAACATCACCGCACGTCTGCTGGACAAAGACGGCATCAACCCGCTCACCGATGTAGAGCTGACCCCTGTTGAATCGAGCGCCTGCGTAGCTGCTATGCAGAACGGCGAAATCTCCGCTGCCCTGCTCTCCGATACCTACGCTTACAAGATGGTGCAGGACGGCACCCTGCGTCTGGTTCGTTCCCTGCTGGATGAGGACTTTGCTCATGAGCCATGCTGCGTAGTGGCTATGAACAACGATTTCCTCAATGAAAACCCTGTAACTGCCAAGAAACTCACCCAGTGCCTGAAGAAAGCCAGCAACTGGATGCGCAACAACCCGGAAGAAGCGGTCAATATGCTGCTGGACGACGGCAAAATCGGCGGTGACTATGACATGAACCTGGAGCTGTGGAACACTCTGAAGTTCGGTCTGACCGATGAGTACACCAAAGCCGGTCTGGAGCAGATTATTGATGACTACATCCGCCTGGGTCTGATTACTTCTACTAAGGATGCAGACGCTCTGCTGGAAAAAGCATGGCATCCACAGGCACCTGAAGCTTAAAAACATCCTCGCTTTTATCGTTTCCGTTTTACCCGACTGTCCCAACAAGGGCAGTCGGGTATTTTTTTATCTTTTTTAAGATTGTGAACAAGTCTTTTTTACAATTTGACTTTTTTGTAAAAAGAAACTGAAAAAAGGATATATTTTCTGCTCGAAACATGTTATAGTATAGAAGGATTTGTGATTGAGACCCTCTGCCAAACCCCATTGATTTTAAAAATTTCATCTAAGGAAGGATTTCAAGATGTTAGGAATAAAAAGCACTAAAAAAGGCGCCCCAAAAAGGAATGCGCATCATCATCGTCGGCTGCGGCAAGATCGGAACGACCCTGATTGAACAGCTCAGCCGGGAAGGGCATGACATCACCATCATCGACCGTTCCGCCAAACTGGTACAAACGCTGACCGACCTGTACGATGTCATGGGCATTGTGGGCAACGGCGCCAGCTACAGTGTACAGATGGAAGCAGGCATTGAAAACGCTGACCTGCTGATTGCTGTCACCGAATCGGACGAGCTGAATCTGCTATGCTGTACCGTTGCCAAGCGCGTCGGCGACTGTGCTGCCATTGCCCGTGTACGCACACCCGATTACAGCACAGAGGTCGGTTATCTGCGCGACAAGCTGGAGCTTGCCATGATCATCAATCCTGAACTGGAGGCTGCCAACGAGGTCGCCCGCATCCTGTATCTGCCCACCGCACTGGAGGTCAACTCCTTTGCACACGGACAGGCGGAGCTGATCAAATTTAAGATTCCCGACGGCAATATGCTCGACAATATCAGCATTACACATCTGGGCAAAAACATCGCCCACAATGTGCTGATTTGTGCGGTGGAACGAGATGGCGAGGTTTACATTCCTTCTGGAAACTTTACCTTAAAAAAAGACGATGTCCTCTCCTTTGTTGCTTCCCGCAAGGCAGGCAAAGACTTTTTGGAAACCATCGGCTTTAAAACCAATCATGTCAAAAGCACTATGATTATCGGCGGCGGCAAAGCAGCCTACTATCTGGCGCACCAGCTGCTGAAGATGGGCATTTCTGTTAAAATCATCGAAATCGACAAAGCCCGCTGTGAGGAACTGAGTATTCTGCTGCCCAAAGCCACCATCATCAACGGCGACGGTACCAACGAGGCACTGCTCAAGGAGGAAGGCATCGAGTACACCGAATCCTTTGTTCCGCTGACCGGCATCGACGAGGAAAATATCCTGCTGACCCTGCACGCCAAACAAGTCTCCCACGCCAAGGTCATCACCAAAATCAACCGCATCACCTTCAAAAGCGTCATCAGCGGACTGAACCTGGGCAGTGTGGTCTATCCGCGATACATCACCTCGGAAACCATCATCGCCTATGTTCGCGCCAGGCACAATTCCCTCGACAGCAACATCGAAACGCTCTACCATATGTTTGACCACCGGGTGGAAGCCATCGAATTTCGTGTCGGGGAAAAATCCGCTGTCACCAATATTCCACTGATGAATCTTCCTTTAAAGAAGGATTTGTTGCTGTCCTTCATCAACCGCAACGGCAGAATCATCATCCCCAGCGGTCAGGACTGCATCAAGGTGGGCGACACCGTAATGATTGTGACCACCCACACCGGCTTCAACGACATCCTGGATATTCTGGACGAGGAGAGGTAAGCGGCAATGAACAAATCTATGATACGGTATATCCTGGGATATATCCTCGCCATGCAGTCGGCACTGATGCTGCTGCCGGTGGTGGTCGCAGCCATCTACCGGGAGCAGGAGGGTATCTACTACCTGGGCGTGGCTTTGACTGGAGCGGTCATCGGTGGACTGATTGTGCGCAAAAAACCGGATGAGTCCATCTTCTACCTCAAAGAGGGCTGCATTGCCACCGCACTGGGTTGGATTATGATGAGCCTGTACGGCTGCCTGCCGTTTGTGCTAACCGGCGAAATCCCCTGCTTCACCGATGCTCTGTTTGAAACCGTTTCCGGCTTCACAACCACCGGCGCCAGCATTTTAAGCGATGTGGGGGCTTTGTCCTACTGCTCTCTGTTCTGGCGCAGCTTCACCCATTGGATTGGCGGCATGGGGGTACTGGTCTTTTTGCTGACCATCCTGCCGCTGAGCGGTGGTTCTCACATCAATCTGATGCGCGCAGAAAGCCCGGGACCCTCGGTCGGCAAACTGGTGCCCAAGGTCAAACACACCGCACGCATCCTGTATATCATCTATCTTGGGATGACGGTCATCGAAATCCTGCTGCTCCTGTTGGGGGACATGCCTTTGTTCGATGCGCTGACCACCGCCTTTGGCACTGCCGGCACCGGCGGATTTGGCATCAAAAACACCAGCATGATGGACTACTCCCCCTATTTGCAGTGGGTCGTCACCATCTTTATGGTTCTGTTCGGTGTCAACTTCAATGCCTATTACCTGATGCTGTTCGGCAAATTCCGGCGTGCCTTTGCTATGGAGGAGGTTCGCTGGTATCTGATTATCATCGCTTTTGCCACCGGCGTCATCTTCCTGCAAATATTGGGCAACTCGGCAGGCGTGTTTGATGCACTGACCCACTCAAGCTTTCAGGTGGCGTCGATCATCACCACCACCGGATTTTCGACCATCGACTTCGACCTGTGGCCGCAGACCAGCCGCACCATCCTGGTGCTGCTGATGTTCATTGGCGCCTGCGCAGGCAGCACCGGCGGCGGCATCAAGGTCTCCTGCTGCGTGGTCATGGTCAAAACAGTGGCAAAGGAATTAAATTCCTATATCCATCCCAGAAGCGTGCGCAAAATCAAGCTGGAGGGCAAACCGATTGACCACGAGGTGCTTCGCTCAATCAACGTCTACTTCTGCACCTATCTGCTGATTTTTTGCGGTTCCATCTTTCTGCTTTCGTTGGAGGGCAAAGACCTTGTAACCAATTTCACGGCAGTCGCTGCCACCTTCAACAATATCGGACCGGGCTTGGAGCTGGTCGGACCCACCCGCAATTTCGGCGGGTTCTCCCACTTTTCCAAGTATGTGCTGATTTTTGATATGCTGGCAGGGCGATTGGAGCTGTTCCCTCTGCTGATTCTCTTCCACCCTGCTGTCTGGAAGCAGGCATTGAGTAAAAAGGTGGAGGAAGGACAGGTTCATCCGCTTCCGCAGGATGATTTTACCACCTTTTGGTACGATTCCAAGTATTAAAATCAAAACAAGACGAGGTCTGTGTAATCAGCACAGACCTCGTCTTGTTTTTTAAAAGCGAAAACGCTTGTCCTCCCGAAAGCTGCGCCGCCCGGGATTTCCCTCACAGCGGTAAATTTTGCGCTGTTTGAGGTCGTACACCACCGACCAGACGGTGTCCTTCCCGGTGCTTCGGTCGTATTGGCAGAGAAAACCACAGTTGCCGGACAGCAGCTCCTTTGCAAAAAAGAAGGTCCACCCCGTTTCTCTTCTGCTTTAGTGCGGTATACAGCGTTTGATACCTTGTTTGCGCAAACCAGTCATCCACCTGAGGCAGATTGTATTGCTGCATCTCCTCCAGATAAAAACGGTTGGTCGCACAGACAAAAGGCTGCTGCAAGCCCTGTCGTACTGCCACCTGCTCCGCATTGCACTCTACTAAAGCAATCTCGCCTGTGCAGTCTGCCATCGTAAAGGTCTGGGAAGAGGCAATCGGCAGAACGTGCAGGGTGTGGATTGCCTCTTTTACCGTTTTGCAGCGTTCCAGAAGGTAACGCAGAAGCAATCCTGCATTCCATCCCGGCTTAGGCTGCCGCGGATATACCGCAGTCAACCCGACTGCCAACCCATGCTGATTGATTCCATCCTCCATCTCCACAAAGGCGGTTGTATTTCCTGTAAAAGCGTAGGCACCCTCGTTTAGCCAATAAACCACGTTCAAATTTTGTCCTTCCAGTGCCGTCAAAAAATCGCTGTTTCTTCCCAACATCACCTGCTGTTCGGATGAGAAGGCAAAGCAGGAACAGCAGCAGGACGGCGGCAGGACATACATACCGAACAGCACTGCCTGTAAATGGCGGACATCACACTGCTGTCCATCTGCAATTCCCTGTATCTCTTCGAGGATTTCGGGATAATCCTTTTGATAAATCGGCAAACAGCTTTGTGCATAGGCAAGCCGCTCTTCTGTGATGGCAAAGGGTACCTTCTCCAAAATGATATGCTGGTTTTTCAGCAAAAGAGAACCCCAGCGATAGCCCGCTTCATAGTGTGTTCCTTTCAAATGTGCATGATACATTTTTACACGCTCCTTATCTGTCAATAAAGAGCTACCGGCAACTCTGTTCTAAAGTGTAGCACTACAATACATATTGGACAAAAGAATAAAAAGATATGAGGAATAGGG